>ERZ795048.1057-NODE-1057-length-26252-cov-736.224911_pt1 | contig 26252 bp, 19 predicted proteins | sample MGYA00375132_ERZ795048 | MGnify/ENA primary metagenome ERZ795048 (study PRJEB30177, sample SAMN05720225) | activated sludge metagenome | isolation source: Anaerobic digester | place: Hong Kong | collected 2014-12-17 ... | reverse complement strand
ATACAAACGAATACTGTTCCAGGAATATAAATGGCAGCGGCACCATATCGACCTTCTTGAAGCAGTTGTGAAAAATCCTAATATGAATGATCCGACAATGTTGATGAAGAATGTTGCGACTTGTCCTCAATGCCATACCTAAGGGTGGCTCCCATAGCATCGCCTAAAGCGACAAATATTTGACCAACAAACAAAGCCAGTCAAATGACTGGCTTTGTTACCTTTGTAGCGGAGGGAGGACTCGAACCTCCGACCTTTGGGTTATGAGCCCAACGAGCTACCAACTGCTCCACTCCGCGGTATAGAAATACAAAGATAAGGGTTTTATACCGAAACTCCAAACATTTTCATAAACTCCTTACCTTCAAGAGTTTGCTGCTCTCCCGAAATAATGTCTTTCAAGGTTACACGATTATCTTGCAATTCCTGGCTCCCGATAATGGCTATATGATGAACCCCGCGACGGGTGGCGTAATCAAATTGTTTCTTAAGCTTCACTTCATCCGGATACAATTCACAGGCGATGCCTGCAGCACGCAATTGGTTAATATAACGCAACGCCTGAACGGCTTCTTCCTTACCCATATTGAAAAAGACAATACCGGGAGCATCCATTACAGTTTCAGGAAATTTGTCCAGGCCCAGCAACACGTCGTATATCCTGTCGGCGCCGAATGATATCCCCACACCGGACATGTTGTTCAATCCGAATATACCGGTCAGATCATCATACCTTCCTCCCCCGCATATGCTGCCAATGGAATAATCCATGGCTTTAACCTCAAAAATGGCTCCCGTATAATAATTCAGACCTCGAGCCAGACTCAGGTCCAGTTCCACGGACAATCCAACACCTACGCTTTCGACCATGGCAAACAACCATTTGAGTTCTTCCACCCCTTTCATTCCAATCTCCGACCCGGCATCCTCGAACAGCCGGTTCAGAAAAGCGATCTTGGAAGTATTTATTCCTTTGAACAAAAGCAGAGGCTCCAGGTGAGACAAACCCCCGGCAGAGATACCTTTTGCAAGAAGTTCTTCTTTTACTCCTTCCAACCCGGTCTTTTCAAATTTATCAATGGCTACCGTAATATCAATCAGCCTGTCCGGGTATCCCATCACTTCTGCGATTCCGGCCAGTACCTTGCGGTTGTTGATCTTCAACAGCACACGTATGTCAAAACGGCTGAAGACGGAATCCACCAACTGGACCATTTCGAATTCGTTGTATTGGGAATCCGATCCGATCACATCGGCATCACACTGAAAAAATTCCCTGTAACGACCTTTCTGGGGTCTGTCGGCCCGCCACACAGGTTGTATCTGGTAACGCTTGAAAGGAAAAGTCAATTCATTCTGATGTTGTACCACAAAACGTGCAAACGGTACCGTCAAATCATAGCGCAATCCTTTTTCACAAACCTTAAGTGATAAGGCATTGGAGTCTACGTCGGCCGCATCTGCAGGAACTTTTCCTGCCAAAGGGACAAAACTGTCCCCGGAATTGAGGATTTTAAATAACAAACGATCCCCTTCCTCCCCGTATTTTCCCAACAAGGTGGACAGATTTTCCATAGCCGGGGTTTCAATGGGAGCATAACCGAATTCTTTGAAAACGCCTCTTATGGTATCAAATATGTAATTCCGGCGGGAAGCTTCTACCGGGTTGAAATCACGCGTCCCTTTTGGTATGGATGGTTTTTGTGCCATATTGCTTTATGTTGGTCTGTGCAAAAATACATCAAAACTGTGTACTATAAAAAAAATGCCCCATATTTATGGTTATGAAACAGATAGCCATATTAATCCTTACCGGCCTTTTCCTGGGAGGATGCTCCCCAAAGGCCAGCGGTCAATACGAAACCGTAAAACTACAGCAAGACAATTTGGAACAGGTTATTGAAGCCATGACCCTTCAGGAGAAAGCATCTCTTGTTGTGGGAGGCGGCATGACCGGATCTTCCATAGGAGCCGCCGGAATCATCCGGGCCCTCCCCCGCCTGGGAATACCTGCCCTGGAACTTTCTGACGGACCGGCCGGGTTGCGTCTGAGATCAACGGCAACCACCTGGTTTCCTTCAGCCTCCCTGCTGGCCTCCACCTGGGACACATCACTGGTCAGGGAAGTGGGAAAGGCTATGGGCACCGAGGCGTTGGGCCACGGGGCCGATGTGATCCTGGGACCGGCCATGAACATCCACCGGCATCCACTTTGCGGCAGGAATTTCGAATACTACTCGGAAGACCCCCTGCTGAGCGGGAAAATGGCCTCGGCAATGGTCCTGGGCATACAGGAAACCGGAACCGCTGCCTGCCTGAAACATTTTGCCGCCAACAACCAGGAAACCAACCGGAACAACAACAACGTGATTGCAGACGAGAGAACGTTGCGGGAAATATATTACAGGGGTTTTGAGATCGCGGTAAAGGAGTCTTCACCCAAGACCATCATGACTTCCTACAACCGGATCAACGGCATTTACACATCAGAAGACAAGAACCTGCTGACGGATATCCTGCGTTATGAATGGAAATTTGACGGAGTAGTCATGACCGACTGGTTTGGCGGACAGGATGCCGTGGCCCAGATAAGCGCCGGGAACGATTTGCTGGAACCGGGTAAACGCCGGCAACGCCGCGCCATTATTAAAGCCGTAAAAAACGGAACCTTGCCGGAATGGGTACTCAATACGTCTGTCAGACGCATCCTCGAATTGGTGTCGGATGCTCCTTCATTTACAAAACAGGCTCAAGACCAGTCCTTAACAGAAACAGAGAACGCGGTCATAGCCCGCAAGGCAGCCGCCCGGGGCATGATTCTTCTGGAGAACCGCGATGCCCTTCCTTTTAAAGACTCCATACAAAAGATCGCTCTGTTTGGAATTTCCTCCTACAAATTGGTAGCCGGAGGCGTGGGATCCGGAGAAGTGTATACCTCTCACACCGTTTCGCCTGCCCAAGGGCTGGAGGAAGCCGGCTACATACCTGACCGGGAAATCATGAAACGCTACGAAAGCTACACAGACAGTGTGAACCGCGCATACAAAAGAAAATGGAAATCCATTACCCAACGGATACTGGGTCAGGGATTGCCTGCAGAAACGAATCCCGGAACAACCGCTATTGCCCGTGCCGCCAAAGAGAATCAGGCCGCCCTGATCACACTGGGCCGCAGAACGGGTGAATTCTCGGACCGGAAAATGGAAGGGGATTACCTGTTGACAACAACCGAAAAGGAACTGATTGATCATGTTTCAAAGGCCTTCCGGGATGCGGGCAAACCTGTCATAGTAGTTCTGAACGTGGGAGGCATTGTGGAAACGGCCTCCTGGACAGAGAAGCCGGATGCCATTATTCTGGCGTGGATGCCGGGACAGGAAGGCGGAAGGGCCCTTGCCGACATCCTTTCGGGAAAAGTGAATCCTTCCGGGAAGTTGCCCGTTACCATCCCGGTGCACCTGGAAGACCTTGCTTCCGATCGGGATTTTCCCCTGATAGATTTTCCGGTGAACTGGTTGTCTTTCATAGGAAAAAAACAAACACAACCGGAAACGGACAGGCCCAATATAGATTTCACCCAATACCGGGAAGGAATATACGTGGGATACAGGGATTTTGACAAAAACGGAAAAAACGTTGCCTACCCATTCGGATACGGGCTCTCCTATACGGATTTCCGTTATTCAAATGCCCTGGCTCATCTGGAAAACGGAAAAGTCGTGGTCACCTGTCAAGTTACAAACAGCGGGAAAAGAGCCGGTCGGGAAGTGGTTCAGGTATACGTATCGGCCCCTGAGGGTTGGTTGGATAAACCCGTGCAGGAGTTAAAAGGCTTTTTTGCCACTTCGCAGTTGGAACCGGGAGAGTCACAGGAAATACATATTGCCATACCGCTGGAAAGTTTGGCTTCCTTTAATCCCGACATAGGATGGATGGTAGATTCCGGAGAATATACCTTCCGCATAGGATCTTCTTCAAGGGATATCCGACAAGAGGTCAGACTCCCAGGTATTCCAAAATTGATTTTGCCGCTTCCCTTCCGGCTCCCATTGCCAAAATGACCGTAGCGGCCCCGGTAACGACGTCTCCCCCGGCAAATACTCCCGGACGGGAGGTTACACCTTTTTCATCGGCAACGATCCCGTTGTGACGGTTGATCTCCAGCCCGGGTGTGGTTCGGGCGATCAGGGGATTGGACGATGTTCCCAGCGCAATGATGGCCACATCGCACGGAATATCAAACTCGGACCCGGGTATTTCCACAGGCCTGCGACGCCCGCTATCGTCGGGTTCGCCCAGTTCCATGCGGATGCATTTGAGCCCGGTCACCCATCCTTTTTCATTGCCCAGCACCGCCACGGGATTGGTCAGCATTTGAAAGGCTACCCCTTCTTCCCGGGCATGATGGACCTCTTCCACACGTGCGGGCATTTCCTTCTCGGTCCTCCTGTAAACGACCGTCACTTCCGCCCCCAGTCGCAAAGCCGTACGTGCGGCATCCATGGCCACATTTCCGCCTCCGACAACCGCAACACTCCTGCCCACGTAGATGGGCGTGTCTGAATCAGGAGCATAGGCACCCATCAAATTGCTTCGCGTAAGGAATTCATTTGCCGAGACGACCCCGTTCAAATTTTCGCCCGGAATGCCCATAAATTTGGGAAGTCCGGCGCCCGATCCCACGAAAACGGCATGAAACCCTTCGTTGTCCATCAGTTGATCGATTGTAACGGTGCGTCCCACAACTACGTTGCATTCAATCTTGACACCGAGTTTTCGAACCTGCTCAATTTCATAGTCTACCACTTCTTCCTTAGGCAAACGGAATTCCGGGATCCCGTATACCAAAACGCCTCCCGGCTTGTGCAACGCCTCAAAAACGGTTACATCACAACCGGCTTTCGCCAAATCGGTGGCACAAGCCAGTCCGGCCGGCCCGGACCCGATTACGGCCACTTTCTTCCCGTTGGGTTTTATATCTTCAACCGGTGTGTATTTGTTCTTGCGTGCCCAGTCGGCCACGTACCTTTCCAATTTTCCTATGGCAACCGGTTCGTGCTTGATGCCCATGATACAGGCTCCTTCACATTGAGACTCCTGCGGGCAGACGCGTCCGCATACCGCAGGCAGTGATGAATCTTTACCTATAATGGATGCCGCTCCGGACATGTTTTCCTCCAGAATGGCCTTAATGAACTGCGGTATTTGTATATTGACCGGACAGGCAGCCACACATCGGGGATTCTTGCACTGAACGCAACGATCCGCTTCCAATAAAGCTTCCTTGTGGTCGTATCCGAAACTTACTTCGTCAAAATTCCTGCTTCTGATTGCGGGGTCCTGCTCGCGTACCGGTACTCTTGTCTTTTTATCCATTTCTCAAGCCGATTTTACATTTGTGATCCGCTTCCGCTTCCTGGGGTTTATACATGGTCTGTCTTCTCATGGCCTCGTCAAAATCTACCTGGTAGGCATCGAATTCAGGTCCGTCCACACAGGCAAATTTTGTTTTTCCGCCCACTGTAACGCGACAGGCCCCGCACATTCCCGTTCCGTCAACCATCAATGTATTCAGACTGACTATCAGCGGAAGGTTGTATTCTTTTGCCGTCAAAGTCACGAATTTCATCATGATCATAGGCCCTATGGCCACGGCCTGATCGTACGTACTGCCGCTGTCCATCAATTCTTTCAGCTTAGCGGTAACCAGACCTTTAAAACCATAGGAACCGTCATCCGTACAGACATACACCTTTTCCGCTACCTGTTTCATCTCTTCTTCCATAATGACCAGATCGCGTGTCTTGGCTCCGATGATCACTTCCACGTGCACTCCTTTTTGGTGCAGGTATTTCACCTGCGGATAAACGGGAGCTGTTCCAAGCCCTCCGGCCACAAATAAATATTTTTTGCTCCGCAAACTCTCCTCTTTTTCATGAATAAATTCGGAAGGCAATCCCAAAGGGCCCACGAAATCGGAAAAAGAATCTCCTTCTTCCAGGGCATATATTTTACGTGAAGATGCTCCCACGCGCTGTGTTACAATGGTAACCGAACCTGCCTTAGGATCGAAATCACAAATGGTCAAAGGAACCCTTTCCCCTTTTTCGCCAACACGGACTATTATGAATTGTCCCGGCTGGGCACTGGATGCCACACGGGGAGCCGACACTTCCATCAGGCAGATATCAGGTGCCAGGATGCGTTTTTTTAAAATTTTGTACATAAACCGGATCTTATTTTTTTGACGCGGCAAAGATAAATAAAAAAGCCCGTTTGGCAGTGTCAGGGCAAGCGTTCAAAAACGTATCCCTTCCTCTCCAGGCGCCTTATCATGCCGTCCAGACTGTCGTACAGCTTATCCGTTCTGGCAGGTTCCGTTCCGGGATGTATCAGCAATACGGCTCCATGCAACCCGTTTTTCTTTTCAAATTCATAAAGCTGCTTCAACAAGTCACGGGAACTTCTGTAAGAAGGCATATCCGGTGTGGTATAGTCAGCACGTGTCAGAATGCCGGGAGTCAGGTGGAGCAATTCCAGTCCCATGGAAGCTGCCACACGCACCGTTTCCGTATTGAAATGCTCATAAGACGGCATAAACCAACTGACCTCAGGCAAATCCACACCCGCATCAGAAAGTTCTTTCATATTGTCGGCTATGTCCCTGCGCAGACTGTCCACCGAAACCAGTGATTTTTCAATATCCCCTTCCCAGGGAGCATACAGCAGATGCCTGTCTCCGTGAGGTCCCACGTAATGTCCCCGACGTATTATGTCACGGACCAGATCTTTCCATTGCGGATCGCGTAAACAATTTCCGGTCAAAAAGAAAGATGCTTTTATCCCGTGCTTCTGCAATGTTTCCAGGACAGTCTGTCCTCCTTCAAAACGCTCGTCTGCCGTAAAGGTCAGGTAAATTGTCCGGGACCCGGGATTGATCCTGATGATTCCTCCCCTTTCGTCACGCTCCAATATCGGTTTGTTTTTTTCCGTATGCAGCAGGGCTGCTTCTTTCCGGCCGCTGATCTCTCTTTGGGACAGGTAATAGCTCAGCGAAGCCGTTCCGTCCATGGTGGGTTCGTTGGTCGCATAATCCCATATCTCGTCATGATACAAAGCAACACCCTGATTAAAAGGAGCATAAGGATCCTTCCCGTCTGCCATGGAAAGGTATTCACCGTGTGCCGTATGCCGTTCTCTCAATAACGGTCCGTCAACCAGCCCTCCCGGAGTACTTTTTCCTACAGTCACCAGGTATGAAGAATGAGGTTGTTCCGGATAATCAGCACCTTTAGGATAGTCCACGATCATGGAAGTGCCCCATGGATTGCATCCAAATAGCCAGTCACGCAGTGAAGCTTCCATTTCACGGTATGTAGTGTCTCCGGTAATTTTGTAATAAAGGTCTGCCTGAGTTATAGCGGCTGCCAGCAGGTTGTTGGAACACCACATATACGGGATCCCGTTCATAAAAGCACAGTCAGTACTTCTTTGCCTGATATGCTCCAGTCCCCACCGCATGTATTCCGTATATTTTTCCGCTATAGGCGTGTCCGAAGAAGCCAAATAATAATGGCCCAGATTTACAAAAGGATAGAACTGGTAATGACGGGCCCTTCCCAGTTCCATCCACGGAGTCACTTCTTCCAGTTGTCCCCAGTAATCGGCTTTTTCCAGCCATTCCTCCCCTTCTCCCAGGTGATGGAAAACAGCCGCCGCCAATTGAACGTCATCCACGTAATTGTCTTCTTCGTAAAAATACGGGGAAACCACGCAACACGTCTGGGTATTCCCGGGTTTCTCTTCCGCAAATGCATAGGCCGGCAACGCTTTTGCCTTCATTTTGGAAGCAAAGGCGGGATCCAGGTCCTTGAACAATTCCGCCCCGAGAGCAAAAGCCGAGGCAAATTTTCCTGCCGAGGAGGCTACGCCGGTTGTCCGGTTGATGTATTCTGCCAGACCCTGCCTTTCCCCGGTAATGAAATACACCGGACGGCCCCCGTCGGGACCCCAGCCGTAATCAGCCTTATCGTTCACCGGAAGCCTGAACCCCACATGATCCCGGTCATCGGCTATCTGGTTGAACATCACCTTGTCTTCCGGGTTCATTTTCAAGAGCCATTCCAGGCCCCAGCGTATCTCGTCCAGGATATCGGGAATGCCGTTAGCCCCGGACCTGCCTCTGTCATCGTAACGATCTTTAAAGACGGTTTTGTCTTCTGCCTGGGTATAGGCGAACATCATTTGGAAAGTGGCATTGGCACTGGTGGTAAGGTATTGCAGGTAATCCGTGGCATCGTGCCAGCCTCCGGTTACATCTATCTTTTCACCGGAACGTTTGGGATGTAATACTATGTACCCGTCATTCTGATGACAGTGAGCATCCAGAAACGGATTGTATCCGCACCTCTGTTGCCTCATATAATTCAATAAGAAATCCGCTGATCCGTCAAAAACTTCCGAACCTATGCGAAAATCAGGAGATTCCACTGTACCCTTTCCCGGAATATCCATGACGATCCTATATCCGCCTTCATCTTTCAGGTTTGTAAAATTCAAACGGAAAGCCGTGGCCATGGCCCATTTTTCAGCCGGTGCTTTTTTCATGAATCCGTCATCCGGTGACCCCGAAAAAACACATTCGCCTGTTTTGACATCCAACACCCTGAAAGATCCCGGGTTTGTTTCTTCCTTTGAAATCATTACAGCAACCTTGATATCCCCGGGTAAATACCCCAGCTGATTGATGCGTATCCACACACCGGATTCCTGGGCTGTCAGGGTTTGCATATTGAAAAGGCAAACCAACATGATAATAAATGAACGTAACATAATCCTTATTTAGTTAGTACCGGATACAAATATATCCATAATAGTACTTACCTGAACAACGTAAGACGCATACCGGCATAGATCCTTATACCCATCAGGGGACCCCAGATAATTGAGGCATTGAAATTTCCGGAAAAGGGATCATCGGCCGATATGATGGGATCGGGCTGTCGGTAATTCAAAAGATTTTCCCCTCCGGCATACAGTTCCACTTTGTTGAATTTCCTGGTGATCTGTGCGAAGAACATGGGAAATACCGGTGAATAATGATCTTCCCCTCCGGCTGCAAATGCAGGAATTCTTGCCGGGCCGTTCAATTGTGCCGTAACATCAAACACCCAGGAATCCGCAGGCGTCGTATATTGCAGGTTTAGCACTCCCTTGAACTTGCTGGTCAGGGGACGGTCCCTCAGTCCCTGACCTTTCATATTTACTTTGGAATCGTTGTAGCGGAAAGTAGCCAGCACAGAAAAACCGTCGAACGGTTCGGTAGTAAAATCCGCCTGCCACGTATTGGTGAAAGACCGGCCTTCCAGGTTGTAAAACAGGATGGACGGGACCGGGGCGTTAGAAAGGAATTCCTGGTCTGCTATCAACTGGTTGACAAAATCGGTGCGGAAATATTCCAAGCTCAGGGTAGAAGATCCTTCCCGACCGAACGGCAAACCCAGGGTCAGATTCAACCCGTATGTCCAGGCTTCTTCCGGTCCGGGAGTTCCCTCAAACAGGATCCTGCGTCCTGTTGACAAGACACCAATATTGTCCGTTATGCTGTTTGGCGTACGGAACCCCCTGCCGGCCGTAGCTCTGAATACCAGTTCTTCCATAAAATTATAACGTAGATTGACACCCGGAGTAAACAACCATCCGTAAAGGGTATTGTAATCGGCCCGGGCACCGGCTATTAAAACCAGTTTGTCTTCCCAATGCAACGTGTATTCGCCATAAACGCCATAAATGTCTTCATTGCGGCCCAGATCAAATGATTCCTCCCCGCCTGCCGGCCATCTGTCCACAAGAACCTGGTCAAGACGTTCCCACAGGGCACTCACACCCATCGTGATTTTATGAGATTCCCCCAGGCTGGACATAAAAACGGCATTGGCAAAAACGTCTTGTTGCAACGCATTGAAGTCTTTCAACCCAAAGTAGGCGTCCTGGCTGTGCAGGTTGTAATCCAGCACCAGTGCGATGTTCGGATCCACGTGGTCGTGTTCGTGTTCATGGTCGTGCTTTACCAAAGGGATCCCCAGTTTTGCATATGCATTGATCCCCCTGTTCAGGATACGTGATCCCCACAGGACATTTCCCCTGTTTTCTCCGGGAAGGACCCAGATATTGTCTTTCTGTCCTCCTTTTCTGTCTTCATAAACGCCACGCAATCCGAAACGGAGCTGCAAACCGGACGCAGGGGCATACAACCATCTGTTAGCCAGCGAATAACGACTGGTCAGCGGTTCATCCAGAAACCCGTCTTCGTTAGCATCGTGTTGCATCAGATCCGTTGAACCGTGTGCCAGGATAACCGTACTCCATTGATCGTTCAACTGAAACGAAGACACAATGTTGGCCTCGGTCCTCAACGCGCTGCTCAAAAACAGGTTGACAAACAGCGGCATTTGTGCAGTGGGTTTGCGGTATTCCATATTGATCTGGCCTGTTATGGCTTCATAGCCGTTAACCACAGACCCCGTTCCCTTGGCTATCTGGATGCTTTCCAGCCATTGACCTGGCACAAAGGCAAGGCCGAAAGGGACCTGGATCCCTCTCATGGCAGGACGGTTTTCTTCCAGCATCTGGGTGTAATTCCCGCTAAGTCCCAACAGGCGGATTTGCCGCGCTCCGGTGACCGCATCTGAATACCCCACAGAGACACTTGCCGAGTTTTCAAAACTCTCGGCAAGATTGCAACACGCCATTTTGCACAGGCCTGCGGCGGTGATTACCTCGGTTTTCACGGAAGAAAGGTTGGAAATATAATTGCCCCGGCGCCGGCCGGTCACCTGAACTTCGTCCAGCCTGCCGGAAGACTCGGCCAAAATAAATTCCAGATCACGGTCTCCCATCCCCACCTGTAGCGTATCGGGAATGTATCCCATAAAGGAAGCAGCGATCATTCCGGAAGAACCTTTTTGTACAGGGATGCTGAAACGGCCTTCCTCATTGGTATAAACCAGGCTTTCCACCGGGTCTCCCTGAACAGACGGGATCCAGTATACAGCCGCTCCGGCGGCAGCTTCCGCGCGCCCGTTCTCACCGGCAATAATTACTTTCCCCCGGTAGGTTTGTGCGTGAAGACACACAGGTAACGTGAAAATTAAAAGTAGGTATATGTATTTCATTGTTAATTGCGTTTATAATAATGATTAAAATTGTTTTACGTGCTGTAAAACAAATCATTATAAACGCAACGGAACAAGGAGCGCCCCCGGGAACACAGAATTATCCAAAGGAGGTTTGAGTAAAGAAACTACAGGTAATAAAGAACTTAATGCCAGCAAATCAGCGGTCATGCCTTCAATAATAAACAATTCCTGTACCGGAATGTCAGGAAATCCCTCACTTAAGAGGTCCTGAACAGACATGACAGGATCATCCACCATGAAAACCCTTGTACTGCAACAATTTTCATCATGTTTTTCGCTGCATCCTGTATGGCATTCTTTTTCGTTTCCGTGGATATCCCGGCAGGACGACGCTCCGGAAAACAGAAGGAGATTGACAGAACCGTCATGCAGACAACGATGTACGGACAAACCGGCAGATCCGGTAAGGAACGTACCTATCATAAAGATACAGAAAAAAGTATGTACCGTTTTTAACATAACCGCATGCAAAGATAATCGTTACTTTTGTATAATAAATAATCCTACAGGTATGAAAGATTTTTTTAAGACTTTTGCGGCAGTAGTATTGGGAACGGCTCTTGTTCTGATATGCGGGTTCTTCCTGATTTTGGGATCCGTCACCAGCTTGCTGCAAGCCGGACTGGGCGGTACGACGGCGCGTGTTCCGGACAAGTCGGTGTTGGTTGTCAATTTTGACAAAGGAATTGCAACGCAGGATTCCGAACTTCCTTCATTCGGGTTTTTGCCTTTTCAATGGAATGCCGTACAGGGAGGAACGGGCTTTTTGGATATCGTCCACGCCATAGAAACGGCAGCACAGGACCCGGCCATCAGGATGATCTGTCTGGAACCGCAATACCTGAATGCCCAAATGTCTTATATTGAAGAGATCCGGAATGCATTGTTAACCTTCCGTCAAAGCGGAAAACCGGTTATCAGCTACGCGGATTTTTATTCACAGCAAGCATATTACCTGGCTACTGCAGCCGATAAGATCGTTTTAAATCCCGAAGGCGGAATAACATTGCAAGGGTTTAGTGTCAATGTCAATTATTACAAAGACCTGTTCGACCGGCTGGGGTTGGAGGCCCAGGTAATAAGACACGGAAATTTCAAAAGCGGAGGCGAACCTTTTGTCGCATCGCGGATGAGCGATCCCGAAAGAACGCAATTGAAAGAATACCTGCAATCTGCATGGGGACACTGGGCATCTGAGATGGACCGCGCACGTCATCTGGAAGACGGCACTATTGACCGTATATGTAATTTGTCTTTTTTGACCGAGGCCACACAAGCCGTGGAAACAGGACTGGCAGATGAGCTATGGTTGCGGGATGAGCTGATATCCTATTTAAGTTCTGTTTACGATGGCCTGCCTGAAAACAGGATTCCGAAAGTCGGTCTTCAGGATTATATACAACACTTGCAGCTTAGTACGAATAAATTCCCAAGAGAAAAGATAGCGCTTGTCTACGCTACGGGAGATATTGCCCTGGGGAAAGGATCAGGACAGGTTTTCGCGGAAACTTTTGCGGATCAGTTGAGAAAATACCGCAATGATTCTACCGTTAAAGCCGTTGTTGTACGTGTTGAAAGTCCGGGTGGAGACCCCCTGGCATCTGCTATCATCGCAAGGGAACTTCAATTGACAAGAGAAATTAAGCCGGTTGTCGTATCCATAGGAGACATGGGAGCTTCGGGGGGGTACTGGATAGCCAGTGCAGCAGACGAGATCTATGTCAATCCCTCAACATTGACCGGTTCTATTGGGGTGTATAGCATTTCTTTCAACGGTGAAAAGACCATGAACGAATTATTGAATATCCGGAACGAAACGGTAGACACACATCCTTTCAGTCACTTTGATTCCTATTACCACAGTAAAAGCGAACGGGAACTGGAAATAATAGGGAAACAGGTGGAAACCACATACAACCGCTTTCTGGATGTCGTTTCCCTCAACAGGGCTATGGACAGACAGACGGTAGCGGGTTTGGCAGACGGAAGGATCTGGTCAGGAACGGATGCAATTGCCAACGGTCTGGCGGATCAAAAAGGAGGTCTTGCCGATGCTATCAGGAATGCCGCTTTGGAAGCAGGTATTACGGACTATCGGTTGGTCGTTTTCCCGAAACCCTTCAGAATCATGGATTTGATAAATATGTCCGGACGAAAAGTAATGGCAGACCCGCAAACAATCATTCAAAATCAAATTCGGAATCTTCTTGGCGAACGGGGGATTCAGGCCCGTTTGCCTTTTGATGAAAAAGCATTATCGTGGTAGTATCAGGCGTTACCCTGTAACGGTTGTCTATCCGGTATCCGATGACCCATACAATGTCCTGCCCTGAACACAACAGATGCACATGCTGTTTCTGGTACAGGGGGATTTTCAAATCGGTTAAGAAATCACTGATTTTTTTAAAACCGTTCATCCCCAGGGGCATAAATTTGTCCCCGGGTTTCCATTTCCGTATTTTCAGGGGATAGCCCAGCTTGTCACCATCCAGGGCAGCCGTTTTGGCATCTTCAGGGATGACAAATCCGGGTGTACGGTCAATTTGTTGTACGGAAACATCCACATATACAGCGTTCTCCAGAAGGTCACGAATCACCAGTTCGTCCCGATCTATCCAGACAATATGTGATCCGGAAACAAAACGCTTTCCGCTCTGCCCTTCCATGGCAGCAGATATAGCTTCGGTTTGGGCCGGGTTGAACCCGTACGGAGCAAGGAATTCATGAAGCAGAAAATCCATATGTTCCTGGTTCAAAAGGGCAGGTATAGAAAACCCTCTTTCGGATTGACAAAATTCACGTTTTTCCGTGACATAGGCGTCAAGCACTTGCTGTGCCTGTAGAAAATTTTCTGCATTTTTCCCAAACCTTGGAACAATATTGGGACTGATCTCTTCCAATACCGGCATCACCAGGTGCCTGATCTTATTTCTTGCAAAATCCGTTTCCAGGTTGGTGGAATCCGTCCTGTACGGGATGTTGTGTTCTCTTGCATATTCTTCTATCAGGGAGCGTGGGATGTCCAGCAGCGGCCTGATAACATTCCCGTTCTTTTCCCTCATACTGCACAAACCCCTGACTCCTGTTCCCCTGATAAGATTAAGTAACAGGGTTTCGGCCCTGTCGTTGGCATTGTGGGCTATAGCTATATGCGAGAATCCTTCTTTATTAGATAATTCTTCAAACCATTGATAACGAAGCTCTCTGGCAGCCATTTCCAGAGAAACCCCCTTTCTGCAGGCATAATCTTTTGTTAGTACCGTTTTCCTGAAAAAAGGAATATGATTCTTTTTTGCCCATGATTCCACAAAATCACTATCCTTGTCACTTTCTTCTCCCCTTAGCGAAAAATTCATATGTGCAATCGCCGTCCGGGAACAGATCCGGCTTCCTTCCGGCGTTTCAATCCAGCGTAATAACAAATGTGCCATAACCATGGAATCCACACCCCCGCTGACAGCCATTAGCAGGCCGTCAATGGGATCCGTCATCAATCGTTTAACCGCTGCATAAAATGCACGCTCAACCATATATTTTCCTATTTATTGGATATGGTATAGGAAAGCCCTATGGAAAGAACTTCCCTGAACTGTACCCTGGGCGCTTTGTTCCCGTATTTATCGGCAATTTGTATATTGTCATCGTAAATCAGGTTGGTGCGGATGTTGGCACTCATGAATTTGTTTACCTGCATGGAAACGGAAAGATCCCAAAGGACCTGGATGTTCTGGGGTTTGTTCAGATAATCGGAAAAAAGCGTCAATTCAGAATCCACTTTGACGTTTTTAAATACTTCTTTATCCATTTTAACTTTCAACTGGGCCCCGAACTCCATGCGAACACTTTCATCTGGTTTATTACCGTAATTCTCGCGCAATTCAGGCACCCGGACTACAACAATTCCTCCCGTTAACGGAGCGAAGGTCATGGATAACCAGGGAAACGGCTGGTAATCCATACCCAGCGCCAAAGTGGTATACAAAGGAGCTGCAAACTGAGACACAAATGTAGTGTCCGTTTTAGTGTATTTATAACCTTTAGCCATCTGGGTCTTTATTCCCAAAGCAGCTGAAAAATAAAGTTTTTCAGTTGCTTTGTATCCTAATTTGGAATCCAGGGTCACCCTGTCATCCGTTTTTTTGAGAATATCCCCGAACATTTTTACAAATCCGTAGCCTATCTGGAAGCGGTTCTGAAACTTAATGTTGTTTTTATCGTAATTGGCTTTGGCATCAATATATCCTCCCAGGGCAATGGAACTGTTTCCCCCCGCTGCCCAGTTTGTCAGTGAAGTCTGGGAAAAGTTCAGTTGTGACAATACGGAATTTGTCCAAAAAGTAGGTTTTTTGGGAGCCGGCATATTGGCCAGAGCCTCTTTGCGGCTTTGCTCTATGAATTGTGCAATAAGAATGGAATCTTCAATGGCCCGCTGCCGGGCTGAATCCACTTTGGCTGCCAGCCGGATATACATCCTTGTCAATTCTTCATAAGTGGGTATTTTCGTACTGTCTTTACCCAACGAATCCACCCTTACGGTTTCCTGTGCAAAGGCAACCGTCAATGTCATACACAATGACACGGCGATCAATACCAGTCTTTTCATAAAACTTTTTTATTCCTGATCTGCTTTTACATCATCGGCACAAAAGGCAAATCCCAGGCGTTTGCCTGTCTGCATTTTGGAACTGTCAATTTTGGCATTCATTTGTTCTACAGTGGCAACGGCAACAGTTTCATAGGGAGGAGCCAGCAAGTCAAATGAAAGACTGTACAAAACAGCCGTTTCCACCACATTGACAATAGCATTCTTATCTATCGTTCGTTTGCCGAAAGCAGCAAGATCTCGTGTTTGCTGTCGCTTTCCTTCGGTAAAGTAACTTTTGTCCTTGTTGATGAATATCCTGGCCACCAGGTAACCCAGGTCATCTTTACGGTTGTATTTAAACGAATCGGTCAGAAAATTGTATACGGAAATAACGCCGCAATACGTAGAAAAAGGTTCGGTTTTTGCGTATTCGTTCTTCCATACGGGATGATCCCTGTCAAACTGAAAAACATCGGTATGCATGCTGAACAGCAAAATGTCATCTGCAAATTTCAGCTCGGCCTCAAATTTTCCGCGGTCCCTGTATTCGAAACGTACACGGCGGTTTTCCCCGTCTTCCAGAAGCTCGTTGATGTCGTTGCTCATTTCGTGCAACACTTCCTTAGTCAGGTTGAATACCTCAAGTGTTTGCAGGTAAACTTTGTTTTTCAACTGGGATTTTTCGTTCAATCCTTTAATGATCTGCTGTCTTGCAGGACGCGTTTCTGAATTTGTCATGATTTATTGTTTAATAGGCCCTGGCAAATACGACTCTTTGCGCCGAGGGTTTTCCACTGTACATACATATTCCGGGTTTGGGGTCCTCCCTTTCGGGTATCAGTCGTATGGTAGCTTTGGTTTCTTCTTTGATCTTTGCTTCCGTTTCTGCGGTTCCGTCCCAGTGGCAGAGGAAAAAACCTCCGTCTTCTATACGTTCCCGGAATTCTTCGTAACTATTGATCTCAAAAGTGTTCTTGTTTCTGAAATCAAGGGCTTTCCGGTAAATGTTTTCCTGGATCTCATCCAATAATCCTTTTATGGCATCTTCTATTCCTTCCATTGGCAGGAGCTGTTTTTCCAGGGTATCCCTGCGAGCCACCTCAACAGTACTGTTTTGCATATCCCTGGGACCTACCGCAATCCTTACGGGAACTCCTTTCAGTTCCCACTCGGAAAATTTAAAACCGGAGCGGACATTGTCCCTGTCATCCAGCTTTACGCTCAGCCCTCTCTCCTGAAGACGGACTTTCAGGTTTTCCAGGTGTGCACAAATTGCCCCCATTTCCTCCTCTCCTTTATATATGGGAACAAGGACAACCTGAACGGGTGCCAGTCTGGGAGGCAACACCAGCCCGTTATTGTCTGAATGAGCCATGATAAGAGCTCCCATCAACCGTGTGGAAACGCCCCATGAAGTGGCCCATACGTAATCCAGTTTCCCTTCCTTGTTGGCAAACTGAACATCAAACGCTTTGGCAAAATTCTGTCCCAGGAAATGAGACGTACCGGCTTGCAGGGCTTTTCCGTCCTGCATCAAAGCTTCTATACAAAGTGTTTCAACAGCCCCGGCAAAACGTTCGGAAGCCGTTTTCGGACCTGTCCAGACGGGCAGGGACATTACTTCTTTGGCAAAAGAAGCATAAACGTTCACCATGCGACGGGTTTCTTCCATGGCTTCCTGAGCGGTGGCATGTGCCGTATGCCCTTCCTGCCACAAAAACTCGGTAGTGCGCAGAAACAAACGGGTCCGCATTTCCCACCTTACCACATTGGCCCACTGATTACATAGTATGGGAAGATCGCGGTAAGATTTGATCCAATTACGGTAGGTATTCCATATAATTGTTTCGCTGGTGGGACGAACAATAAGTTCTTCTTCCAATTTCGCATCGGGATCCACAATCAGGCCTTTCCCTTCGGGGTCTGCCATCAGTCGGTGATGGGTAACCACAGCACACTCTTTGGCAAAACCTTCCACATGTTCGGCTTCCCTGCTTAAAAACGATTTGGGAATAAATAAAGGAAAATAGGCGTTAACATGGCCGGTTTCCTTAAACCTCCGGTCCAATTCCGCCTGCATTTTTTCCCATATGGCATAACCGTAAGGTTTGATCACCATACATCCCCTGACCGCTGAATTTTCAGCCAGTTCCGCCTTTATTACCAGATTGTTATACCATTCAGAATAATTTTCCTCCCTGTTCGTTATCTCTTTTGCCATATACGTTTGTTTACTGGTACAATATTTGTTGTTATTTTTTGTAGAAAAACAACGCTGAAAAAATTGTTTTTTTCCTTTATTTTTAATATATTTGGTGCAAAAGTACACAATTTGCTTTAAATATAAACAGGAGGTGCAAAATGAAAAAGTTTTTTATCCTATTGTTGCCGGTCGCCGGACTACTGGCTGTTTCTTGCGGCTCGGGCTATCAAGTAGCGTCCTCCAGGTATGATGATGCTACCTACTTCAGACCGGACGTAACCGCCCGGGTACACCTGCTTGCCACGGCAGAAGAAGCCGACGAACTGATAAACCAAACCATTGAGCAGGCGCAGAAGGAAGGAGCAAGAGTGGAAACGGTTTATACCAATCCGGACGGTGTAGTCAATATTGACGTTGAGCCGGGAACGACATATTTAATCGCCAACCAGAACAACGACACTTATGCCCGTAAGCTTCAAATGTTCGATGACGAAGATCAGGATTTCTGCCTGACCATCAACATGGATTTCGGCTACGACTACATGTGGTCTGACTACTACTACTGGTACAGCCCCTGGCACAGACCGTGGCGCTGGTACAGACCCTATGCTTACTGGACCCAATGGTACTGGTATCCACATTCCTTCTATAATGATTTCTGGTACTACGACTGGTGGTACAATGACTGGTATTATCCGGCCTGGACCTATTCGTCCATGTGGTATGGACCCGGTTACACCTATTATTACGGATATCCATACTATCATCATAGCGGTTACGGATCCCACAACCGTTATGACAATGATTCTCCTTACAGGGATAACCGCAGGGACAATCTCAGGAGGGTGGAACCGAATAATATGGTGGCTTCAAATTCCACACGTTCCGGCGGTTCCTACAGAAGGGCAAATCCGCAGATTGATCAGATCTCCGGAGGACGCACTACAAGGACACCGGTAACCGATGATGTGAAGAACCCGGTTACAGAACGCGGAACCACAAACTACAGAAGGGTGACCGGAACAACCAATTCGGAAGCTGTATACAGGGATCCGTCAACCAACACCAGGTCCCGTTCCGAACAAACCACAGGAAACACGTTTTACCGCAGATCTACCAACCTGTCACAAAACAACAGGGACAACAACCGTTCCTCCACCACATCGTCTACCATCAACCCGGGGAACAGCCGCAGTTTTTACAGGGGTGATCAGACAGGTTCTGCAAGGATCAACAATAATTCCGGAACATCACGCGTAACACGTTCTTCCGGAACCAGTTCGGGCAGCCGTTCCAACGTAAGCACCCAGACACGTTCCTATAACAGGAGCAGTTCATCTTCTTCTTATTCTTCCGGCAGCAGAAGCTCGGGAAGCTCGTTTGGTTCGGGCTCCACGCGTTCTTCCGGTGGAAGTTCGGGTGGTGGAAGTGTTTCCCGCTCCGGATCAAGCGGCGGTTCTTACCGCAGATGATCCGTATAAATAAATTACATATTTGATCCCTTAAAAAATGAAAAAGTATCTGATTTTGATCGCTTTGGTTTTCCCTATTGCCCTTTCCAGCCAAAATGCCTGGGATGCTCTCCGTTATTCACATCTGAATTACCAGGGTACGGCTCGTTCCATGGCTTTGGGTAACGCCGTAACTGCGCTGGGAGGTGATTTCGGATCCATTATGCTCAATCCTGCAGCATCTGCCGTTTATCCTTACTCAGAGATTACCTTTACCCCATCCCTCTCCACACAGTTTTCCCGGGTCAGTTATTTTGGTCAGCAAACCGATGATCGTTATACCCGGGGGGGCATATCAAATGTAGGGTATGTCGGAACACTGGACCTGTCAAACAGCACCGGATTGATCTCCCTTTCCTTCGCAGCAGGTTATAACAAAGTCCAGGATTTTACACAACGCACCTCCGTTCGCATGAACGATGCGGTAACCAGCTGGCTGTCTCCCGTAGCAACCATGACTGACGGGATTCCATATACAGATCTTGAATCCGGAGACGACTACAATCCATACTATGATTCCAATGCGGCATGGCGGTCCATCCTTGCCTGGGACACATACCTGCTTGATCCTCTTCCCGGAACTACGGACCAATATATAGGTGCCACGGAAAATCTGGACGGAGAAATGATTGTTGTAGGCGGTCCTCTTGATCAGCGTTTTGTTAAAGAATCAACGGGAAGTATGGGAGAATACCTCCTGAATATGGGAGCAAATATCGGGAACCGTTTCTTTGCCGCATACAGTCTCAATTTTCGGAATATTTTTTACCGGACTTACGAAAAATTTACTGAAACATCACAGAATCCCGAGCATTTTGAAACCGGACTTTCATCCTTTTCCCATTCATACGACCAGGTCACTACAGGTATTGGCTTCAACATGAAATTCGGAATCATAGCCATTCCTTTTAAAAACATGCGGCTTGGGGCCAGTGTTACCTCACCTACCTGGACCTCCCTGACCGACGATTGGCAGGAATACATGACTGCCGAGTTTTTGGCCGGGAATCAGTCTTCCAGCAGTCCTGTGGGAGTCTTTTCATACAAGGTGCGTACCCCTTGGCGTTTTAACGCAGGACTTTCCTATACATTCGGGACATTCGGACTGATCAGCTTAGATTACGAAGGCGTTGATTACACAAGCATGAAACTGGCTACACGCAACGACAGATGGGCTTTTGAAGATGAAAATGAACTCATCCGTTATGGATCTGAAAACACACGTTTCCTTTTTGCCAATAATTTCCGTGCCGGGCTGGAGATCCGTATTGCACAAATGGCCATAAGAGGCGGGTACAGTTATTACGGTTCTCCGGAACGCAGTTTTCAACCGACTCACATAGCCTCGGGCGGTTTGGGATTCCGTGCGAATCAGTTCTTTGCAGATATGGGAGTTTCATACCGTTTGGGAGAAACAGAAGGTTTCTCACTTTATGACACGGGAGATGACCAGATCCACGGACAAAACACATTGTCCCGCCTACGAGTATTATTTACCGTAGGGCTTCGTTTCTAAGGCTTTCCAGGATTCAGGGCCTTCATTCATGATAAGATCAAGTATGCTTTGGCCGGGAATAAAAGCGTGTTTCCGGGCAAAGACCTGATAATACGGAACAGGCTCATAGACTGGTCCGGTTTTGCGATAATCATGATCCCGGTAACCGGATATGTAGGAATCGGTAAATGTTACCTTTATATTACAGTCCAGTGTTTCCAGACACCATTTCAGAATGGCCGTGTTGTATTCAAACAGCGATAACGGTTCTTCCAGCCGGTAAAACGGCAAAATCTCTTCACGGTAAAACTCATAATAGGGAGAAGATCTGTATGCGGATTCTATAGCCAGCCGGTGTATCCGCTGCCAGTCTTTTGACATATCAAGCATTACTTCACGAATGGGCGTTTTCATCCCGTGTTTGCGAATTACGGGTATAATCAGCCATTGGGGACCGTTGGCACCACATATGGAGCAGCGATTCCTCAACGTCTGTTTCTGATAGTTTTCGTGTTGTTCCAGAACCCATTCCCCTGTCCCCTTAAAAACTGAAAAACAGGCGATCGGCGGCCAGTATGCGGTTGTAAAGAAGGCTTTCACGTTATTCTTCTTCCATATACTTTGTCTTACTGGGAATGATCCCCCGGTTTGTAGCCCTGATGAAAGAAAGAATGGCATCCCTTTCTTCAGAAGGATCCAGCACCTCTTCCACTTTTCGGCATGCGTCGCTGATATTCAATCCTATCTGGTATATGATCCGGTAGACATCATGAATCCTTTCTATCTGTTCGGAAGTAAAACCTCTTCGGCGCAGGCCTATTACGTTTATTCCCCCGTAACATAGCGGACGTCTTCCTGCAAGCACATAAGGAGGCACATCTTTTCCGATCATGGATCCGCCCGATATCATAGCATGCGTTCCAATACGTGTAAACTGATGAGCCGCGGATGCCCCGCCTATAATGGCATATTCATCCACATGCGTTTCTCCGGCCAAACCGACGTAAGAAGTCAGGATCACATTCTGTTTCACCTGACAATCATGAGCGATATGCACATAGCTCATTATCAGGCAATTATCATCAATTCTTGTAACTCCTACATGACTGGCAGCTGTTCCCCGGTTTATGGTAGCGTATTCTCTGATAGTAACGTTGTTCCCGATTTCCACGTAAGATATCTCACCGGAAAATTTCAGATCCTGTGGGACCGCGCCTATCACAGCTCCGGGGAAAATCCTGCAGTTATCGCCTATGGTTACATAGTCCATGATGGTGACATTTGGCCCTATTTGTGTTCCCTGGCCTATCCTGACATGTTCCGCTATTGTGGTAAACGGCCCTACCTCTACATTTTTACCAAGAACGGCTTTCGGATGTATCAAATTCAGTTTTTGTGACATATCATTTTATTTCATTTGTTTTCTTATCAATCCGGCAACGGCCGCATTGGCAGCATGACCCGGTTTATAAGCGCGGATACTGCCCTTAACACGTTTTCCGGCCAACATCAGATCACCCAAAAGATCCATGGTTTTATGACGGGCACATTCATCGGGGAAGCGTAATCCGGAATCATTGAGATATCCCTTATGAATATTTAATTGCGGTTTGTTGTACAATTGCCTTAATAACTCCAGGTCCTCCGGGTTGATCTCTTTTTCAGAGATAACCAGTGCATTTTCCAGATCCCCGCCTCTAACCAGCCCTTTTTTGAACAGGGACAATATTTCATCTAAAAAAACGAAAGTTCTGCTGGCAGCAATCTCACTGTAATAATCCGTTTCTTCATTATAACTGAAAGCCTGTTTGCCAAGTATACGGGAATTAAAATCAATGGTAACTTCCACTGTTAACTTCTCTGATGGATGGATTTCTATAACTGTCCCAGATTTTTTTTCATTGAATACAATTGGTTCTGATATTGTTATATATTCTCTTTCGGCTTGCTGCGTTAAAACGCCCGTTTCCTTTATAAAACGGGCAAAAGGCAATGCGCTTCCATCCAGAATTGGAATTTCTCCACCCCACATTTGCACAAGCGCATTGTCAATCCCCATACCAAAGAAAGCAGACAAAAGATGTTCGGTTGTTCCTACTGTTACATCGTCTTTTGACAAAACCGTACTTCTGTTAGTTGTAACCACAAAATCCGCCACTGCTTCCAGAACAGGCTGCTGCGGGATATCCATACGCTGAAAACGAATCCCGTACCCTTCCGGAGCGGGACATATCCTGATGGCTGTCTTATTCCCCGTATGTAAACCAATACCGTTTATTTCAATATCACTGAGAACTGTCTTTTGTTTCATTTAATTTTTCATTCCTGATCTTTTGAAGCGGGCATACGCTCTCATAAAGATTTTGTGATCAATGGCCGGCGTCCCTAACAAGATACTACCCTCTTCTTTTACAGGACCTATAACACCGGTTTGTGCCCCCAATTGGGTACGGGCAGGTATTCGCAAATGTCCCACGATCCCGGACTGGCCTCCAATCATACAATTGGGCCCCAAATGTGTGGAACCGGCAATTCCGCTTTGGGCTGCCATTACAGTGTTTTCACCTACCTCCACATTATGGGCTATCTGGATCAGGTTATCCAGCTTGACCCCTCTGCGAATAATAGTAGAGCCCATTGTAGCTCTGTCTATCACGGTGTTGGCACCGATCTCCACATCGTCTTCAATGATGACATTCCCTGTTTGAGGGATCTTGCGATACGTGCCATCGGATGTGGGAGCGAACCCGAATCCGTCAGATCCTATAACGGCATTGGCGTGTATGATACAATTATCACCAATTATACAATCGTCGTAAACTTTGACTCCGGGATAAAGAACAGTGCCCGCGCCAATGCGGACATTATCTCCAATAAACACCTGGGGATAAATCTGTGCTCCGTTCCCTATGCGTGCGCGTTTCCCGATATAACTGTGCGCCCCTATGTAGACTTTTCTGCCTATGGAAGCTTTCCGGGAAATACTATGCGGGAATTCCCATCCTTTTTTCTTCTTTTGTGTTGTGAACATTGCCAGTAACGCGGCAACGGCAGAATAGGCATCGTCAACCTTGACCAATGTTGCCCTGACTTCCGCAGAGGGCACAAAATCCCGGTTTATCAGTACAACAGAAGCCTTAGTGTCATATAGGAATTTTTCATATTTTAAATTTGCCAGGAAACAGGCCGTTCCGGCTTTTCCCTGTTCTATGCGTGCCACTCCTGTAACAACGACATCGCGATCACCAATCACTTCTCCTTTTAAATGATCGGCAATCATTCCGGCTGTCAGTTCCATATCATTAAATATTTAGGAAATCCGAGCAAATTTCGTTCCATTTATGAAATAATGCAAATTACTAAATAAATTTGTTGGAAACCACTAAATTATTTACATTTGCAGCCGATTAGGAACACGTGCAAGAGGACCTTGGTCCTCTTTTTTATTACAAATAAAAATGATTATCCAACATGGAAGGCTTAAATCTGATAAGTACATTTTCTGAATTCAAGGAGTTGAAAAATATTGACCGCCCTACTATGATGAGCGTTCTTGAAGATGTTTTCCGTTCCCAGCTGATAAAGATGTATGGAAGTGCAGATAACTTCGATATTATTATTAATATTGACAAGGGAGATTTTGAGATCTGGCGCAACCGGGAGGTAGTAGAAAAAGTTGAAGACCCTAATACACAAATTTCTTTGGATGAGGTTTCCAAAATTGACGATTCCTACGAAGTGGGCGAATCCTATACCGAAGAAGTCAAACTGTCCGAATTCGGCAGAAGGGGCATTCTTACCCTGAGACAAAACCTGGCAGGCAGGATAATGGATATTGAAAAAGCGAATGTCTATGCCAAATACCTGGACCGCGTAGGAGATATTCTTGTAGGGGAAGTGTACCAGGTGTGGAAAAAAGAAGTACTGGTTTTGGATGAAGAAGGAAACGAACTGTTATTACCAAAATCCGAACAGATCCCCAGTGATTATTTTCGCAAAGGAGATACGGTAAGAGCCGTGGTTTCTAGCGTTGAAATGAGAAACAACACTCCCATAATAACATTGTCCCGGACATCACCCAAATTTTTGGAACGCTTGTTTGAACAGGATGTCCCTGAAATTTACGACGGGCTGATCACCATCAAAAAAATTGTTCGTATACCCGGTGAACGTGCCAAAGTTGCCGTTGAATCTTACGATGACCGTATTGATCCCGTTGGTGCCTGTGTAGGCGTCAAAGGATCCAGGATACACGGAATAGTCAGGGAGCTGAGAAATGAAAACATTGACATCATCAACTGGACAACCAATCCCCAGTTATTGATCCAAAGAGCCCTGAGTCCCGCCAAAATATCCTCCATCAAGATCAACGAAGAAGACAAAAGGGTTGGTGTTTATCTTAAACCCAATGAAGTTTCACTTGCCATCGGGAAAGGAGGTTCAAACATAAAACTGGCCGGCATGCTCATCGGTTATGAAATTGATGTTTTCCGTGAAGTGGATGAAGACGAGGAAGACGTGATGCTGGATGAGTTTAACGATGAAATCGATCAGTGGATTATTGATTCGCTCAAGCAAATCGGCTGTGATACCGCAAAAAGTGTTCTGGCCATCCCCATTCCCGAACTTGTCAGACGGGCAGACCTTGAAGAAGAGACAGTGGCGGAAGTGATTCGCATTCTCAGGGCTGAATTTGAAAACGATACAAAAGAATAAGGAGAGTATATGTCGGAAAAACAAGGTATTCGAATTAGCAAAGTAGTTAAGGAGTTTAATATTGGGATAGGTACTTTGACCGATTTTCTTAAGAAAAAAGGAATTGAGGTTGATGCTTCACCAAACAGTAAGATCTCCGAAGAAGCCTATGCACTTGTTGAAAAGGAATTCAATAAGGAATTGCAACTTAAGGAAGAATCCAAAAAGATCATACTGAAGGTCAAAGAAGCCACAGCTGAAGACCAACCTGTGCACGAACATGCACCTGAACCTGCCCCTGTACCAACGCCCAAACCGGCAGCCACACCGGAACCGAAGCCTGCCCCAACACCGGCTCCGGCACCAAAACCTGCTCCTGCACCTGAGCCAACGCCTGAGCCAACACCTAAGCCAACGCCTAAGCCGATACCGGAACCTGCCCCCAAACCAATTCAGGAAACAATTCCGGAACCGGCTCCCAAACCGACTCCGGAACCGGCCCCAAAACCGACTCCGGAACCTGTCCCTGCACCTGCCCCGACAACTGCCCCTGCAGCTGTTGAAC
>ERZ795048.1046-NODE-1046-length-26368-cov-14.327063_pt1 | contig 26368 bp, 25 predicted proteins | sample MGYA00375132_ERZ795048 | MGnify/ENA primary metagenome ERZ795048 (study PRJEB30177, sample SAMN05720225) | activated sludge metagenome | isolation source: Anaerobic digester | place: Hong Kong | collected 2014-12-17 ... | reverse complement strand
CCAGGAGATACCGCCATGTCGAGCCAGATGATCATCCGCATCGAACCCGAGCTCAAGGACAAGGTCAGCCGCGCCGCCAAGGCCGAAGGGAAGACCACGAGCGAGGTGGTCCGCGCCCTCATCGAGGAGTACGTGCGCGATCGTGACATGGGCGCATACATCGACGGTCTCTGGGAACGGATCGGCAATAAGCTCGCATCCGGGGGCGTGACCGGGAAGGATGTCGCGAAGGCCGTCAAGGAAGCCCGGAGAAAGGCGTGAACAAGGTCGTCATCGACACGAACGTGTTCGTCTCGTCCTTTTTCGGGGGCAACCCCCGCAGGGTAATCGAAGAGTGGAAAACCGGAAAGGTCACCCTCTGCCTCTCCCGTGACATTGTGGATGAATACATCGAGGTGCTCGCCAGGCTCGGCCTTGAAAGGGCCCAGGAGATCCAAGAGCTGCTGAGCCTCTTTGCCCAGGGCTTCCACTGCATCTTCACCGGCAGGACCCCGAAGATCCGGGTTGTAGAAGAAGACCCTGACGACGACAAGTTCATCGAATGCGCGGTTGCGCTGAAGGCCGACTGCATCATCTCCGGCGACAAGGCCCTCCTCGCGGTGAAGAACTACATGGGGATCGAGATCCTGAACCCCAGGAATTATCTCGATTCCCGGGGTTCAGGCGGACGATGACCGCAGTCTATTGCACCTTGAATACGCAGGTCACGATTGACCGGTTGCCATCCTTTGCATAAGGGAATCCGACTTTTTTCATACTGTCGTCAAAGCATCGCTTCATGTCCTGATGCGTCTTGTCCGTTTTCACGTTTGCTACCCTGCCCTGCCCGTCGATCTCAAAAGTGATGGTGAGCTCACCCTTTGCAACCCGCCTGCCCGACATGCAGGCCCTGATGCTCGGCAGCTGCTTTTCGAGGATCGCCTTTATCGCCCCTGCATCCAGGCCCTTCGGGGCAGAGACCTTGACGAGCCTCAGGTCGACCGGGGCTTCCTGCACCTTCATCTTGTCCGGGCGTCCCTCGTCCTTCTCCTCCGTTTCTACGAGGGTCGACCGTACCGCAGGCGCATACGCCTTGGAGCAGGCCACTGCTCCGCCCACGGCGAGGTCGGACACGCCCTGGGGCAGCGGCAGGGGCTGCTTCACGGTGGTGGCCTTTCCATCGATGAGGCGCTTCTCCGAGTCGATGGCCACGAACGAGGTGTACGCGGTCAGCAGGTTGTAGCCCAGGCCGAGCTCGGTCACCTCACGTACCCGGCCATCGTCCTTGCCGAGCAGGTTATAGTCCGACAGCTGCGCGATGCGCTGCCTGGCCCACAGGTACGACAGGGCTTGGCTCGCCGTGTCGACGGGCGCGTCCTTCACGTCGACTGTCCGGGAATATTTCGATCTCCCGGTCGTGCCCGTGACCTCTATCCTGCCCTGGGCCTTGCCGCGCCACTTGCCGTAGATGATGATGGGCCTGTCCGCGAAGAGGTCCGGGACGCTCACCGGCTCGACGTCATAGGCATCGAACCTGCCGTAATCGACCCGGATGCCGGTCAGGGCAGGGTACGAGATGAGGTGCCTGAACCTCTCCGCCGTCTCCGGGGCCTTCTCCGGGGAGGTGATGACGAACGGCTCGCCCATGCCCATGCGGGCCATGCCCTCGATGATGTGGCGGTTGACGCCGGTCCCGATGCCGAAGGCGAACAGGTTCGCCCTGCCCAGGTTGTTCCTGATGAGGTCGAAGGACTCGGCCTCCACGGAGACATAGCCGTCCGTGACGACTATGAACGTGCGGGAGAACCCCTCGGTCCCGGGCAGGGACAGCGCCCTCTTCAGCGCGCTCAGCAGCTCCGTCCCGCCTCCGCCCTGCTGGCCGTCGATGGTGGCCACGGCCCGCTTGATGTTGGCGGCGTTTGCAGGGATCGACTGCTCGGACATGAGCCGGGAGGAACCCGAGAAGAGCAGGACATTGAACCTGTCCGTGGGCTTGAGGTTCCCGATCAGGTCGGCCAGGAGCTTCTTCGACACATCCAGGGGGAACCCGTGCATGGAGCCCGACACGTCCACGATGAACACGTACTCCCTGGGCGGTATCTCGTCGGCCTTGATCCTTTTGGGCGGCTGCACCATGAGGAGGAAGAAGTTCTCCTTTGCTCCCCGGGAAAGCAGGAGCCCGGACTCGATCCTGTCTCCGCTGAGCCGGTATCTGCAGATGAAATCGCGGTTGCCGCCCGAGGTCTCCGACTTCTTGAGCCGCAGCGTAGCCTGGGCCGGTCCCTGGTACTCGATGTCCACCTTGTGGGACGGGCATGTCATGTCCCTGATGGCCAGACCTGTGGAGACGGCGAGCGAGATGTCGAAGTTGTAGGGGGGAAGCTCGCCCTGGTGGAGATAGGGGTTCGCCGTCCAGCCCTCCGAAGAGCCCCGGGCTTCCTCTTCGCGTGAGACATAGCGCGGGCCAACCACCGTGGGGTAAACGAACTCGTACTCCCTGTCCGTCGGGATGAGCAGCTCGGTGTATTTCAGCTCCACCACGACCCTGTCGCCCGGAAGGATGTTCGCCACATTCATCTGGAACACGTTGGGCCTCTGCTGCTCCAGCAGCGAGGCGCTCCTGCCTTCCTGCTTCGCCTGCTCGTAGGCCTGCCTGGCCTCGTCCCTCTTCCGGATCCGGGCGATGACGGTGCGCTCTCCGATGGTCATCTTCATCCCGTACACCGCGGCCCTGGTGGAGGCCGGGAACACGTAGATGGCCTCGAGGGGGTGTTTGCCCTCGTTCGCGTAGACCTGGGTCACCATGACGTCGGCCATGACGCCCGAGATCTTCACATCGGCGGAGGTACTCTTCAGCGGGAGCCTGTCCACGCCTGGGTCGTCGCTCTGGATGAAGAAATAGGGCGAGCCTGTCCGGTCCTCGTCTTCCCGGGCATATGCAGCGGATGCAAGGCCGGTCAGGAAGACTGCTGCGAGCATGAGTACGATTCCTTTCCTGTTGGATTTCATCATAACCTCCTGGTCAAGTGTGCGTTTGGAGGGGTTAGACAACAGGGTTAAGGAAATGTTCCCGTGTGGATGATTTATTTCTGCAGGGTCTCTTCGGATGCAAGGTGGATCCTCACCAGGCACTCCCTGCCGCCCGGCTGCAGGGCGGACGGTACCGGTGTTCTGAGCTCGGCGATGCCCCCGATCCGTTGGAAGAATGCATCGAGGGCATCGCAGGGAATCCGGGCCGTGAGGATACGGGGTTCGCGTGACTGCCCGTCGTAGACGACATCGACGAGCGTGCCCCGGACCGATGCGACGACGTCCTTCAGGGACGAAAGGACCGGGCTTTCAGGGGAGACCGTCAGCGCCTGGGCCTTCATGGGGACATCGGCCCGGCTGACCGGGGGCCTCGCGGACTCTTCATCCTGCCTGCCCAGTACCCGGTCCTCGGCCTCGGCGGCGACCTCGGCGGCGGGTGCATGTCCGGAGCGAAGCGCGTCACCGGCCTCTGATGGTGCCGGCGCCTGCACGCCTGCACCGGCCGGTCCTTTTGCCTGGAGCTTGTTGACACCCTTCATCACGATGTACACATCCATGGACTGCAAGGGGGCACTGACCACGGCCCGGTCGACCCCTGCAGGGGCAGGCTCCTCTTTCTTGTTATAGAGTCGGACGTCCTGCTTGCTTTTCGATTGTGTTTCCGATTGGGTTGGGGGTGCCTGAACCGTGGCCTTTTCCGTCATGGGCGCCGCCTCCCGGGGCACGAGCTCCGATCGGGATTCCTCCGGCACGACCTGCTCCCGGACACTGTCCGCACCGGAAGGAACGCCCTGCGGGGCGGTCATCCTCACCTGGGGCTCCACGGCATGGAACAGCGAGAATATGACCACTGCCACCGAGGCGATGCCGATCACTTCCACGGGGATCTTCACGTGCAGGGGGTAGAAGAGGAGGCGGAGGAGCTCCTTGAGCCGTGATTCCCTGGTGCGCGCATGGAGCTTTTCCAGGAAATCGTCCGGGGCCTTCAGCATCCCGTGGGTCCGGAGATCCTGAGCGAGGGACTGCAGTGCAGCGAGCTCGCTCCTGCAGCTGGGGCACGCGTCGAGGTGTTCCTGCAGCGATCTCCTCGTGCCCTCATCGAGCGCATCGTCCATGAACAGGGGCAGGAGGTCTATGGCCTGTCTGCATTCCATCCTACCGGTACCCCCTCAATCTTGCCCTGAGCTCGTTGCGGGCACGTGAGATCCTCGATTTCACCGTGCCCATGTCCAGTCCCGTGATCCGGCAGATCTCCTCGTACGAGAGCCCCTTGACATCGCACAGGACGATGACGGTCCTGTGGTCCACGGACAGGCCCGCTATGGCCTGCCTCACGTGCTTCATCAGCTCCTTCTTCTCGAGCTCCCCGTTGGGCTGGCAGGATTCGTCCGCGATCTCCATGACGGCCCTGCCGGTCTCATCGGTGTCATCCAGGGAGACCGTCTTCCTCCTGAGCCGGTAGGACAAGGACTTGAGCCGGTTCCTGCAGGTATTGAGCGCGATCGTATAGAGCCAGGTGGAGAAGCTCGACTCGAACCTGAAGGCGTTCAGGGACCGGTAGACCTTCACGAAGGTCTCCTGCGCATGATCGGCGGCCTCGTCGGCATCGCCCAGGAGATAGTAGCACATCGTGTACACCATGTCCTTGTACCTGATGACCAGGGCATCGAAGGCGGCGGTATCCCCGGCCGTAAACGCCCGTATGAGTCTCTCGTCCTCCTGCTGTGAAGACAGCGTCTGTTCTTTATGCATGAGACAACGACCACGATAAAAAGTTCCGGATTACAATCATGCCCCCTATACTATGCCTGTGCGGCAGGACACAAACCGGAAAACAGGACATGGCCTGCGATCTAGTCGGGTTCGATGACGGCGCCGCACTCCTCGCACTGGTATCGGGTCTTTTCCCGGCCAGCTTCCCTGACCTCCTCGAAGTCGTCCCGCCTCTCGCCCTGCACGGCGAGACATTCCGGGCAGTACCCTCCCTGCAGCTCGTCGGCGGTGAGGGTCAGGTGGCAGTGCCGGCAGCGCAGCCTGCTCTTCCGCGGGGGCAGGAGGACCAGGTGGAGATGTCTGCAGGATGATTCCTCAGGTGTCATGATACTACCTGACTTCACCCGGCGAGCTTCGCACTTGCCAGACGATTCAGGCTGATTCCGCTCTCGGCCGCCTCGACGGCAAGTCTCCTATGAACGGAAGGCGGCACGCGGACCATGAACCTGCCGCTGAACCGGCGGGATGCCAGGGGCTCAGGCACCTGATCACCGGACGCTTTCATATCCCTCACCACCTCTGCAACAACGTTGCGTATGCCCTTCAGGGCATCTTCCGGGGTCCGCGCAAGCCAGCTCAAGCTTGGAAACTCTGCACACAGACCCACATGCTCCCCGTCTTCCTCCGACCAGGTAACCCGATAGGTATAACGATCATTTTTCAGCGTCATCGTGTTTGCCCTCCATCTTCCTGATCGCCTTCAGTACCTGCCTGACTTGGTACGCCTTTGCCTTTCCTCTCTCGTTCTGAATGTTCACCCTGGGATCTCCGGGCCAGGGCGTCTTGTATACCCTGTGACTGCCCGATTCCTGCCTCGCCTTGCCGAAGTAATGGTCGCATATCATGCATAGGTCTGAAAACCTTACATTGGCCGGAGACCTCATCATGTGCTCGACGATGTCAGGTATGTCGCCCATGGATATATAGTATCAATATTGATATCGTCAGTCAATGAGAAGGACATGAGATGAACCGGCCGGTACAATGAAGAACAGGGTCGGGATCATCGTCGATCCCGACCGCTTTAGTGATGCTGTCGCAGTGACGCCCTACTATATGTCCGGGAACTCCGGCTTCCTCTTTTCCAGGAACGCACCCACGCCGTGGACGCACTCGCCCGAGGCGATGAGGGCCGTGGCTAGTTCCTCCTCCCTGTCGAGCAGGGCGCCGTACGGGATGTCCTGCGCCTGCCTGAACAGGCTCAGCGCGGCCCTGACCGCCCGGGGCCCGTTCTCGGCGATGGCATCAGCCAGTGCAAGGGCCTCTTCCAGTGCTTTGCCCTTGCCGCTCACTCGGCTCACCAGGCCCATGGCAAGGGCCTCGTCCGCAGCCACCTTCCGGGCCGTGAGGACCAGGTCCGCGGCCCGCGACGGGCCGACCAGGCGTGCCAGGGCAGGGCCGCCGCCCCAGTCGGGCATGAGGCCCAGCCGCGTCTCGGAGAAGCAGATCACGGCAGACGGGTCCATGACCCGCAGGTCGCACCTGACCGCGAGCTCGGCGCCCCCGCCGTAGGTGCTGCCGTTCAGGGCCGCGACGAGCGGGACCGGGACGGTCACGAAGGCGTCGATGGCCCTGCGGATGTCCCGGATGAGCTTCTTCGAGGGTTCGGTGTCCCCTGTGGACATGGCCTTGACGATGTTGTCCACCATGGGGTTGTCCGGGTTCACGTCGAACCCGGCACTAAACGCGCTGTCGCCCGCACCGGTGACCACCACGGCACGCGGGGGCCTTGTCCTGAGCTCCTGTGCGATGAGGCCGATCCTGCTGAACATGGCCTCGTTGAAGGCGTTCTTCCTCTCGGGTCGATTGATGGTGAGAACGGCCACATGGCCCTTGCGTTCCAGATGCATGAGTTCACTGTCCACTGCAGCCTCCTCGATCGGTCTCAATCCCACAGGTTCACGATGAAGCGCCCCTGATGGCCGCCGGCCTTAATGGTGTCGATGGCCCCATTCACGCCGCCGAGTGGGATCTCGGAGGCAAGGCTCTCGAGCCAGGGGAACTTCCACGCCCCGGCGAGCATGTCCCAGGCCCGGATGCGCCGGGACATGGGGCAGTTCTGCGAGTCGATGCCGAAGAGCGTCACCCCGCGCAGGATAAACGGGTACACAGTGAGGTGGATATCGCCGGACACCACGTTGCCGCAGCACGTAATAGCTCCATCGGCCCGGATCGAGCGTATGGCCGAGGTGAGCACGCTTCCGCCCAGGGTCTCCACGCACCCGGCCCACCGGTCCTTGAGCATGGGCCGGGGGCTCTCGTCGATGAACTCGGCGGGCTCGATCACCTGTGCGGCGCCGATCTTGGCCAAATACGCCTTCCTGTCCGTGAGGTCGTTCAGGGCGGTCACGTTGACCCCCGTGTGTGAGAGCATGGAGACCGCCACGCTGCCCACCCCGCCGCAGGCACCGGTCACGAGGACATCATCCTTGGCCTTGATGCCGAAGTCGGTCAGGCGCAGCACGGACAGCGCGGCCGTGAACCCCGCGGTGCCGAAGATCATGCTCTCGCGCAGCGTCAGGCCCTTGGGCTTCTTCACCACCCATCCTGCCGGGACCCGGATGTACTGCCCCAGGCCGCCCGAGGTGTTCATGCCCAGGTCGTAGCTCGTCACGATCACCTCGTCGCCCGGCCTGAAGTCCGCAGAGCCGCTCTCCTCGACGATGCCCGCCGCATCGATGCCCGGCGTATGGGGGTACTTCCTCGTCACCCCCTTGTTCCCGTTTGCCGAGAGCATGTCCTTGTAGTTGAGCGACGAGTAGAGCACCTTGACCAGGATGTCCCCGGCGGGGAGACCGTCCACGGACAGCTCCTCCACGGCCCTCTTATACGTCTTGTCCTCCGATTCCCGTACCACCAGCCCCAGGTATGTCTTCTTTCCCATGGTCATCCTCCTGTATCCAGATTCTGTAGGTATGCAATGAGCGACGAGATCGCCGCGTTCAGGTTGTGCACCGACTTGTCGGAGGTGTACATCACGCATGCGCCGAGCAGGCCGGTGAAGACGAGGTTCGTGACCGCCTCCGAGTCCGTGGAGGCGGGGATGCCGCCGGATGTCTTCTCCTCGTCGAGGAGGCGGCGGATCATGCCCTTGAGCCTGACGAAGCCCTCGTTCACCTCGGAGGCCAGGTCCGGAGCCTGGTCGGAGAGCTCGATGGCCAGGTTGACGAAGATGCACCCGCCCGGGAAGTTGTGCGAGTCGGCCAGATAGCGGTCGCGGTAGTTCTCCAGGATGACCCTGATCTTCTCCAGGGGCCGGGCGGTTCCTTCGAGGCCGTGGAGGTTCTTCTCCCTCCAGATCTTCCGGGCCGCGCTGAGCGTCTCGAGGAAGAGCTGCTCCTTGGACCTGAAGTGGTTGTAGAACCCGCCCTTGGACGTGCCCGCGGCCTGGATGATGTCCGTGGTGGAGGTGCTCATGTAGCCCTTCACGGAGAAGAGCTTCAACGACTCCTCAATGATGCGCTCTTTGAGCGGTATGGGTTCTTTCATAAGACAGACCGACCGGTCTGTCTTATATCTGAAAACCTTTCCCCCTGTCCAGAGGCATGTGAAGGCCCGGGTTCTTTACCTAGCTAAGCACCACCACGCCGTCCACCGCTACGAGACCGTTCTCTGTGGCCATGAGCGGGTTGATGTCGATCTCGGCGATGCGTTCGTTGCCCGCCCCGAGGGCCCCGACCTTCACGATGATGTCGGCAAGCTCGTCCCGGTCAACCGCGGGCATACCGCGGAAGCCATCCAGCAGAGACCTGCCCCTGATCCTGCCGATGAGCCCGAGGGCCTCGGCGTGGGTCAGCGGTGCCACCGCGAAGGCCACGTCCCGGAAGGCCTCGGCCATGACCCCACCAAGCCCGACCATCACGCACGTGCCGAACTGCGGGTCCCGGAACATGCCCGCGATGATCTCAACGGACCTGGGCAGCTGCCTCTGCACGCACACGTCACCACTGCCATCCATGACGGTCGTGAGCGATTCGTATGCCCGAACCAGCGTGTCCGGGTCCTCGATGTTCAGCCGCACGAGCCCGCGCTCGGTCTTGTGGGTGACGCCCGGTGCCATGCCCTTGAGCGCCACGGGAAAGCCGAGCCGCCGTGCCGCAGCCATGCACTCATCCAGATTTTGGGCCTGTACCTCCTCCACCACAGGGATGCCGGCGGTGCGGAGCAGATCCTTGGCTTCCTGCTCGTCCATGGGTCCTGGACCGTTATGGCCGATCTCCACCACCTTCGGCTCGGGCGGCGCCATGCCTGGGCCATGCCCGTCGGCTCTGTTCCTGAACACGGCCGCCATGCACTCCACGGCGCGGGAAAGCTCCTGGAACACGGGGATACCGTACTGCCTGGCCTCGTCGAACACGGAGAAAACGGCGTCCCGCCGGCCCAGGAGCCAGATGAAGACCGGCTTGCCGCTGCGGTGCGACAGCCCGGCAAGGTCCTTGAGGTCCATGCGTATCCGTGCGCTGCCCGCCATGACGAGCATGAGCACGCCGTCCACCCCCGGGTCTGCCAGGAGGCTCCGCATGGAGGAGCCGTACACGTCCACGTCCGTGCCCAGGTGCCGTTCGATGGCCGGCCACACATCCACCGGGTTGCCCACGGGCATCCACGACGGGTAGAGCCGCCCGAGTTCATCCCTGCACTGCTTCGACAGGTCGGCCACGCTCAGCCCGTGGGCCTCGAGGAAGTCCGCACCCACGATCCCGGCCCCGCCGCTGAAGGTCAGCACCGCGATGCGGCCTGGCCCGGAGGGCTTCTTCGGGTACGCGGCCAGGGAACGGCACATGTCCATCATCTGCTTGAAGTCCTGTGCCTCGTGGACCCCGGTCTGGGCGAGCACCCCCTCCACCACGCGGTGGTTTGCCGCCAGGGAAGCGGTGTGGCTCATGGCTGCCTCGGCCCCCTTCCTGGTCTTGCCGCTCTTGAGCACCACCACGGGCTTGGTGCTGCCCCGACAGAGCTCGGCGAAGCGCCGGGCCTCGGGGAGCGACTCGAGGTACATCCCCACCGCCGCGGTGTCCGGGTCGTCCAGGAGATAGGGCAGCAGGTCGCACTCGTTCACGTCGATCTTGTTGCCCACACTGCATACCTTGCTGATGCCCATGATGCCGTTGCTCATGATGTCCACCAGGAAGCCGGCGGAGAGCATGCCGCTCTGCACGACGAGGGACACGTTCCCGGGCGTAAGGCCGGCCGTGAGGTAGGAGGGGTCCATGAAGGAGAAGACGTGCCGGTTCACTGCGTCCACCAGACCCATGCAGTTGGGGCCCCAGATGCGGATTCCCGTCTCCCGCGCGATCGCAACGAGCTCCTCCTGGACCCTGCGGCCGTCCGCCCCGATCTCGGCGAACCCTCCGGTCTCGATGATGACCCCCTTGACCCCCGAAGCGGCGCAGTCCCTGACCGCGGCCGGCACCTGCGCGGCCGGGACGAAGACGATGGCCAGGTCAACGGGCCTGCCGATGGCCCCCACCGAGGCATGGCAGGCGAGCCCCTCGACCTCGGGGTAGTTGGGATTGACCGGGTAGACATCGCCCCGGTAGCCGATGATCAGGTTCCTGACGATGGAGTTCCCGCCCTTTTTCCTGTTCGGCGTGGCGCCGACGACGGCTATTCCCTGCGGTTTGAAGAAGAAATCCATGCTGCCTCCTGATGCGGTTAGGGTATGAGCAGACGGCGTATCTGGCTGACGGCTGCATCGAACGTAGAGGAGTCCATGACCCTGCTCATCTGCAGGGCGCCCTGCATGACAGCGAGCACCACGATGGCCTGGTCCCGGGGGGTGCCGGGAAACGAGAACGACCCCCTGGCCCTGCCCTCGTCCAGGAACCTCTCCAGCCAGGCCAGCAGGTCCGCGACGAGCGCCCTGGCCTCTTCCTGCATGGGCTCGGGAAGGGTGGTGAAGTCCGTCTCCAGGGCCCCGCTCAGGCACACCGAGTCGCTCCGGGTGAGGTAGTGGCGGTAGATCTCGAAGAAGCCGTCGAGCTTGGCCGGGTCCGCCATCTCCTCGGTCCTCCTGCTGGCGGCCCACCGGTCGAAGCGCTGCCTGGCACGTTCGATGACGGCCAGGCCGAGGTCGCACTTGGAGGGGAAGTGGTAGTGGATGGCCGCATTCTTTATCCCCAGGGAGGAGGCGATGTCGGCGTAGCTGAAGCCGTTGAAGCCCTGCACGAGGAGCAGCTTCTCCCCCAGGTCCATGATCTTCTTCTTCGTGTCTCCCGGCAGCCTGCCCATGCAGATATCCTCTCCTGATACTTACTTACTAGTAAGTATATCGGATGTCAAGCATGTCCCCTTGAGAGCCCCCGCTGCATTCCTTCAGGTCATGAACCGCATCCCCGTCCCTGCATGGCCTTGATTTCTCCAAACTCGCCAGTATTATGGTGAGGTCTCACGATGAGGCTTATGTCTAAAGTCTGATGCCATGGCATGTTCTTTTTCCATGATCCCTTGATTACCTTCAGATCCTCACGACACCAGGAAGATCGACCATGACCGAAGGTCTACCGGCATGGGAAAGGGGGTGGTTCAGCCTGGGCAGGCATCAGCCACGGGGAAACAGGTTTCTTATCCGATGGAGGGCGTATGCGGAAGGTACGCTGAAAGGAGGGAAATGGTATGCCGAGATTTCACAGGAGCATCGAGATCAAGGCGCCTATACACAAGGTGTTTTCCTTTATCGAAGACCCCAGGAACGGACCCGAGGTAATCACGAACCTGATCGAGGTGAAAAACGTGTCCGGCAAAGGGCAAGGAAGCCATTACGACTGGACGTGGAAGATGGCGGGTATGAGACTGAAGGGTGAATCCACCTTTGTCGAGGACGTCCCGGACAAGCGTCTCGTCATGAAGGGCAAGGGAGACATAGAGAGCACCTGGACCTACGACATGGAATCCCGCGGGGAGGTGACCGTCCTTGACCTGGACATCGACTACAAGATCCCGATCCCGCTTGTGGGGAAGCTGGCGGAGAAGGTGCTCCTGAAGCGAAACGAACGGGAGGGGGAAATGAACCTCCAGAACCTCAAGGAGAGGCTGGAAGTATAGGGATTATGAAAGACAGGAAGGGTACGCTTCTCTTTTCCTGAAAGCTCCTGAAGTGAAAAAATAGAAACGTCCCCTTCCTTGCCTCACACCTCGATGGCATCCCCGGAGATGAGCTCCTCTGCCGTGATGGCCTCGGCCATGAGGGAGCCGATGGTCCGGGAGAAGCGGGCCGGGTCGTCCACCTTGCCGCCCTCGACAATGAGTGCAAGGTCGTAGAGGAGGCCGGCATAGTCCTTCAGGGCCGGGTCGTGGCTGTCCTTCTCAAAGAGGAACCTGATGTTGGCTACGGCCGGGTGGTCGATGTTGAGCTCGAGGATCCTTTTGACCGGCTCCGCCTTCTGCCCGGTGGCCTTCATGATCCTCTCCAGGTACGGGCTCATGTCGTAGGTCTCGCCGGACAGGCAGGCCAGGGAATCCTTGAGGTGCGTGGAGGCCTTCACGTCCTTGATCCTGTCCTTGAGCTCCTCCTTCACGAACTCGAAGAAGCCGTCGAACTCGTGCTTCTTCTTGTCGTCCACCTTGCCGAGATCGAGGTCCCCTTTTTCCGCGCTCACGAACCTCTTCCCGTCGAAGGTGTGCAGGACCTGCACCACGAACTCGTCCACCGGGTCGGTCATGAGCACCACCTCGATGTCCTTTTCCTTCAGCCGCTCCAGATGGGGGCTGTTCAGCAGGACTGCAGCGTTCTCCCCGGTGATGTAGTAGATTGTTTCCTGGTCCGGCTGCATGCGGGCCGTGTACTCGGAGAGCGGGACGAACCCGCCATCGGACTTCGTGGTCTGGTACCGCAGAAGCTTCGCGATCCTGTCCCGGTTCTCGTGGTCTGTGGGGATGCCGATCTTCAGGATGGGACCGAACTCGGCGTAAAACCGGTCGTACTTCTCCCTGTCCATGCCCTCGAGAAGGTCGAAGAGCCGCTTGATGAGGTTCCTGCGGATGTTCCTCACCAGGCTGTCCTGCTGGAGGATCTCGCGGCTGATGTTGAGGTTCAGGTCCGGGGCGTCCACCACGCCCTGCACGAAGCTGAAGTACTCGGGCATGAGCTCCTTGCAGTCGTCCATGATGAAGACGCGCTTGCAGTAGAGGTGGATGCCGTGCCTGCGCTCGCGCATGGTGAAATCCAGGGGCAGCCTCGAGGGCAGGTACAGGAGTGCGTTGTATTCGGTGGTCCCTTCGAACTTGATGTGGAGGTGTTCCAGGGGCTCCGTCCAGTCGTGGCTGATGTGCTTGTAGAACTCGGTGTACTCCTCTTGGGTGACCTCGGACCTGTTCCTTGACCAGATGGCCTTCATGGAGTTGAGCGTCTCCTCGCGTTTGACCTTCCTGGTCGTCTCGCCGATGGGCTTCCCATCCGCGTCCTTGAGGATCTCCACGTCTGCCAGCGGCTCCTCGCGCTCAACGTCCATGACGATCGGGTAGTTCACGAAGTCGGAGTGGCGCTTCACCACGCCTCTGATGGTCCACTCGTCCGTGTAGTCCGGCTCGCCCTCGCCCGGCTCCCTGAGCGCGAGGGTGACCGACGTGCCCCGGGCTGCCTTCTTCGTCTCCTCCACGGTATAGGATCCGTCACCGGCCGATTCCCACTTCGTGGCGGTCTTCGATCCAGCGGCCTTCGTGACGAGGGTTACCTTGTCCGCCACGATGAAGGAGCTGTAGAACCCCACCCCGAACTGGCCGATGAGCTCGGGCGCGATGGTGTCCTTCTTCATGGCCTCCATCGCCTCCAGGAAGGCCTTTGTGCCGCTCTGGGCGATGGTGCCGATGTTCTCCACCACCTCCTCGTAGGTCATGCCGATGCCGTTGTCCTCCACGGTGATGGTCCTGTGCTTTGGGTCGGGGATGATGCGGATTTTGAAGTCGGTGTCCTTGCCCAGGATGTCGGGCTCGGTCTGGGAGCGGAACCTGACCTTGTCGATGGCGTCCGATGCGTTGGAGATGAGCTCCCGCAGGAAGATCTCGGGGTGCGAATACAGCGAGTTGATGATGAGCTTCAGGACCTTCTGGACCTCTGCCTTGAACTGGTGCGTCTCCTTCTTGTGCTCCATGGCTGCTCCCTTTGTTATCAAGGATGAATGATGTCGGATATCATGGGATTACTTAGGTGCTCGAGGCATAAAAATCAAGGGGAAACGGGGCCCCCACTGTTACAAGGCTCATGTCACGGACTTATTCCCCTACCCCGGCTCAAAGACATTCCAAGGATACCCTCCCCCCCGTCCAGCGGGATGGGCAACGCCGACATGCGCACCTATCACCGCGACCCCGCCCGGGCGGCGATGACACCTGCGAGGACGACGAGGGCCGACCCCCCGATGCTCAGCGCATCGACGGACTCACCCCAGAAGACCCACCCGATGACGGACGCGAAGACCACGGAGCAGTATACGAACGGACCCACCTGGGCGGCGGGGGCCAGGGAGTAGCCCTTGGTCATGAGGAGCTGCCCGGCCATGGCGACCAGGCCAAGGAAGAGGAGGATGACCAGGGCTCCTCTGGACGGGGTCTGCCATGCCCAGAAGAGCGGGACCGCCGAGATGAACGTGGAAAGGAGGGTGTAGGAGAAGACGATGGTCTCGGGGCGCTCGGTCTCGGACATGCGACGGATCGTAACCATGGCCAGCGATGCGAACAGGGCCGCGGTCAGCGCAAGGAGGGCGATGGGCTGGAAGATGCCCAGTCCGGGCTTGAGAATGAGGAGCACACCTGCGAAACCGATGGCCACCGCCGCGCGGACTCTCCTGCCCAGCGGCTCGTGCAGCCAGATGAAGGCGATCACGGGGATGATGAGAGGGCTCGTGTAGGAGAGCAGCACCGCCTCGGCGAGCTTCATGTGGGCCAGCGAGTAGAAGTAGCAGTACATGGACACGAGACCGGCCAGTGCCCGGAGCACATGGAGGTGCATCTTGCCGCTCGTGACCACAGGCAGGGACCTCCGGGCCGCGAAGATCGGCATGAGGAAGACGAGGACCAGGACATTGCGGAAGAAGACCACCACCTCGTTGGGCAGCGTGGTCGAGGCGGCCCTCACCAGGGCCCCGATGAGGGCGAACATGAGTGACGCCCCGAGGATGCAGAGCGCACCCTTTACGGGCTCATCGGCGGTTCGGTAAGCATGGTAGCCGGTTTCCAGGACGATTCTCCCTCGGTAAATGTGGCGACACCATACCCGTTTTTTCTCCGGGAGAGAATCCTGAAATCCCCGGGGAACGGCAGACAGAATTGGACACCGGATGACTCCATTCGTCGAGAGATCTCTGTCCATCGATTATGCTGCTGAAACCATGCCTCTTTTCATCAACCGAGGGATGCCCCGTAAACTCATTGCTTCACAAGGGGGTACAAGGTCTAGATAAGGACAGGACATAAAATCAAGGTGGGGACTTGACTCACTGTTCGATCTTTTTATCATAATCCAGTAACAGAATGTGCCCTTTTCCGGGGGAATCACAGGGGTCAGCCCTTCAGGTTGCATGTAATGTCCATCTTTTCATTCTGAAGTCGTTCCCGTTATGCTGTTGTGATTGTTTCCCCATGCGATCATCGTCCCCTGTCACTGCGCGGGAAGGAAACTCCCTCAAGGAGGTGTGTGCATGGAGCCATAGCATCCGATACACGCCCTTGTCGTTCGCTCCTCCGTTGATATGCCTGCAGGACCTGCAGAGGGATGTCGGGGCACTCCGGCGACACCCTTACATGGAGATTTGAAAAAATATGAAGGTCTTTTGAGATTTTGCAAAAGGCATCGCCCCCATGTGCAGGATCACCATGTGATGATTCACATATTCTATTGATATAATTATTGATATCAGATTGTCCGGCCATGGCATGCCCTGTGCTTAAATCCGCTGCAGGTGACTGACCATGAAGGTGACACCTTGGATGCATGGGTTCAGATGGGCGGGGGAGTTGAATTCACAGCATTTCCTATTAATACTTTACGAACAGTACCCTGTCCCATGGAAATCATGGAAGGAGAAGGCTTCGCGACCTAAGGAGAAGACCCGATAAGGAGGTGTGCTCATGAGGGAGAAGGAGAAAGAAGAAGCTGAGAAAAGAGGAGGGGTAACCCGGAGGCAGTTACTCAAGGGCGCAGTAACGGTAGGTATCGTGGCATCAACGGGCACGCTTGCACTGAATCTCACGAAGGGTGAAGCCGGTGCTGCGGAAAAGAAGATGATCCCCAAGAAGTGGGACGAGACCCTGGACACGGTGGTCATCGGCTCGGGCTTTGCCGGGCTGGCGGCGGCGGCCGAGGCCGCGAAGGGGGGTGCAAAGGTCGTCATTTTTGACAAGATGCCCGTCTACGGTGGCAACTCGGTGATCAACGGCGGTGAGTACAACTCCTGGGATGACGAGTTCCACCTCAGGGAGAAGCTCAAACTGGGCGACGACAGCGTCGACCTCCACACCAAGGACACTATCAAGGGAGGCGACTACTACGGCAATCCCGAGCTGGTGAAGATCTTCACCGAAGGTGCGACGCCGGCCCTGAACTGGATGATCGATGATGGCGGTACGAAGCTCCGCGAGATCCTGAACCGCACGGGCGGCCATTCGGCATACCGGACCCACACCTGCGTGGAAGGGGTCGGCCGCGGCTACACCGAGGCCCTGAAGAAGATCGCCCAGGGCAAGGGAGCGGTCCTGCGCCTGAACACCGATGTCACGTGGATCTGGCGGGCGGATACCAACGGCCCGGTCCTCGGCCTCGAGGTGAAGGAGGGCGGCAAGAAGAAGAACATCAAGATCAGACGGGCCCTGATCCTCGCCTCCGGCGGATTCAGCCGGGACATCAAGATGCGCCAGGCCTTCAATCCCAGCATCGTGCCCGAGTTCAACTGCACCAACCACATGGGCGCCACCGGCGAGATGATCCGCTACGCCCAGGCCATCGGGGCGGACAGCCTGCAGCTGGCCTTCATCCAGCTGTACCCCTATGCGGAGCCGGAGAAGGGAACCCTGGATGCCCCGGCCGTTTATCCCTTCCGGGGACCCGGCTACGGCATCGTGTACGTGGACAAGAAGGGCAAACGCTTCGTGAGCGAGCTCGAGCGCCGCGACGTAGTCTCCCGTGCAGAGATCGCCACAGGCATGAAGCCCACCTACTCCATCTTCCACGAGAAGATGATCCCCAAGATGGGGACCATGGAGGAGGTGGAGAAAGGGATGGCCCGGGGCCGTTTCGTAAAGGCGAACACCCTGGCCGAGCTGGCCGGAAAGATCGGTGTCCCTGCCGACGCCCTGGAGGATACGATCAAGAAGCACAACCAGTACCTCAAGGACAAGAAGGACCCCGATTTCAACAAGCCCATCACCGACGTCATGATGGTCATGGATGAAGGGCCTTACTATGCCATCGCACAGTGGCCTGCAGTCCATCACACCATGGGGGGCTTGAGGATCAACAAGGATGCTCAGGTGATCGATATCTGGGGTGCGCCGATCCCGCGTCTCTTTGCCGCAGGCGAGGTGACCGGAGGCATCCACGGATCGAACCGGCTGGGCGGGAATGCGATCCCCGACTGTGTGGTGTTCGGACGCATCGCCGGGACGAATGCTGCCAAGGAAAAGGCCTGAGGTAATATGAACAAGCGGGGCGGCGCAGATGATGCGCCGCCCCTTTACTGCACCGGTATGATTCGGGCCCGGGCTGTTGTATGTCCTGCCCTGACGGCAGGGCACAAAGATGAGCGACCATTCCATGTATCGGTCAGGAGGTGGTGCAGTGGGCATGTATCGGCAATCTCATTCAAGGCTTCTCATCCCATCCCTTATCCTCACCGTGATGCCGTTCCTGATCGTGTTCCTGTGCTGCACCGCCGCCGGGGCGGCCACCGCTGCCCCGAAGCGTCTGACCAATGCGCAGCCCGGTGACTGTGCGGCGTGTCATGCCGGGGGCAAGGCGGTACTCCCGGGGAACCACCCCGCCACCAAGGGCATGAACCTCGAGGCGTGCATGGCCTGCCATAAGCAGGATGAGGTCCCCCTGACGGACAAGATGCCCACCGGTCACGAACACATGCTCTCGGGCGTCTCGTGCCAGGCATGCCACGGGAAGAAGACCCCGTTCGCCAAGGTGGAGATGAATACCTGCACCACCTGCCACGGCACCGAGAAGCTCGCGGCTGCGCCCGCCAGGGACCATTTCCTGCCGAACCCCCATAACTCACACTACGGGACCGACGTCGACTGCTCGCTGTGTCACCGCCAGCATGCGAAGTCCGAGTACATGTGCGTCCAGTGCCATGACTTCAAGAACGTGACCCCCTCGCCCATGGTGGCGTTGAGCTTTCTGTCCAAGGCCCCGGAGACAAAGGCCCCGTCGCCTGCGGTCTCGGGCAAGGCCGAGCCTGCCAAGGCTGCCGGCCCTGCGATGACCTGCGGGACGTGCCACGTCGATCCGCAGTACCAGAAGTATTTCGCCATGACGAAGCACGGCTCTCTGCAATGCGTCGTGTGCCACAAGGGCATCACCGATTTTCCCAAACACATGGCGGGCGGCGAAAAGGTGGAGACGGTCTCGTGCCTCACCTGCCACCAGGCGGTCCAGAAGCAGGGCCTCCATGCCACGGTGAAGAAGTTCTCGTGCCTGCAGTGCCACGGAGCCCTCCATCCCAAAGAGGCCCCGGCGGCGAAGAAGGGAGCGGTGAAGGTCGCCCTGCCCGTAACCGCACCTTCCATCGCCGACTGCACCTCATGCCATTCCGACCCCAAATTCAGGGAGCATTTCGCCGGCACTTCCCACGGCTCCCTGAGCTGCACCGTATGCCACCAGGGCATACGGGATCTCACCGCCCACCTGCAGAAGAAGGAAAAGCCCGTGCTGATCTCCTGTGCCGTGTGCCATGGCGAGATCGAGAAGAAGTATGAAAAGAGCTTTCACGCCGTCGTGACGAAGGTCTCCTGTCTGCAGTGCCACACCGATATCCACCCCGAGACGGCGGTGGTATCAGCCAAGAAAGACAAGGCGGCCGTGATTGCGACCTGCACGAACTGCCACAGCGACAAGGACAGGTACGTGAACAAGGGGCACGTTGCCAAGGTCCTGGCAGGGAATAAGGACGCTGCTGCGTGCAGCGACTGCCACGGCATCCACGACACGCCGGTCTTCGCCGATACGGACAAAGGCATCTCCGATAAGAAGGCGTACTACACGGAACTGTGCGTCTCGTGCCACCGTGAGGGCGGGGTAGCAGGCCGCTACGGGGTCTTCCCCATGGCGGTGAAGTCCTACGGCGAGACGTACCACGGCAAGGTGAGACAGCTGGGGTACCTCAAGGATGTGGCGGGCTGTGAGGACTGTCATACCGGACACAACATCCTGCCGGCAGGAGACCCCGGATCCGCCCTGAACCCTCAGGCGCTGGTGAAGACGTGCGGGAAGTGCCATCATGGGTTCAACCCGCGCTTCGTGTCGTACGTGCCGCACCCGGTCCCGGACGATCCGAAGGGGTTTGCCGGCCTGTACTACACCAGGGTCTTCATGATCGCGCTGCTGATCGGGGTGTTCGGCTTCTTCTGGGTCCACGTTCTGCTCTGGTGGCGCAAGGCCTATGCAGAGAAGAGCTGCCTGATCAGGGGCGGCCTCCAGACCGGTGCCGAGACCGTGGAAGAGGAGGCCCGGCAGTATGTCAGGCGGTTCACCCTGCAAGACAGGATCATGCACGTGGTGCTCATCTGCTCCTTCTTCGGGGTGGTCATCTCGGGCTTCCCGCTGAAATACCCGGCGACTCCGTGGGCCAAGGCGCTCATGGCCCTTCTGGGGGGGGTGCATAACGCCGGGCTTGTCCACCGGATCAGCGCCGCGGCCATGTGGCTGCTGTTCCTGTACACCTGCTGGCTGTCCCTGAAGTTCCTGTTCCCGGGCTTCCAGATCAAGGGATGGGTGGGCAGGCTCTTCGGACCCGACTCCCTGTTCCCGCGCCTCAAGGACTTCCAGGATCTGTGGGGTATGTTCAGGTGGTTCTTCAACCTGGGCGAGAGGCCGCAGTTCGACCGATGGACCTACTGGGAGAAGTTCGACTTCCTCGCGGTCTTCTGGGGCATGTTCGTCATCGGGCTATCCGGGATCGTCATGTGGATACCCGAGCTGTCGTCGTACGTGATGCCGGGCTGGATGATCAACATCACCCACCTGGCCCACTCCGAGGAGGCCTTCCTGGCCGCAGTGTTCATCTTCACGATCCACTTTTTCAACAACCACCTGGTGCCGGACAAGTTCCCCCTGGAGAGAAACATCTTCACCGGCAGCTACACCGTGGAAGCCCTCAGGAAGGAGAGGCCCCTGGAGTACGAACGCATCCTCAAGGAGAACCGCCTCGAAGAGATCAAGTGCACGGGCCCGGGCACCGGCATCCAGCTCTTCGCCGGGATCTTCGGCATCGCGAGCGTGCTCCTCGGTATCGCCCTGACCGTCCTCATCTTCTGGGCCGTCCTTGCGGCATGAGAGAGATCTTATTCGGGGAATGATCCTGGGAAAGGAAGGCCCCCTGCCCCGGTAGCCATGAATCCCGGCGCCGGGGCGGAAGCATCATGCTTCAGACGGTTTCGTCCACCAGCGTCGATGTGGTGGTCGTGGTGTCCGAACTCGAGGCCTTGGCATACTTCTCGATGATTGAGATAAGCTCGTCGGCACTCATGTTGACCAGGTCTATGGCATCGGTGCTTGTGATGTCCGAATCATCGGTCGACAGGATCATCTCGACCAGTTCGGGGTTGCTGGCTAGGAGCTTCTTGTTCTCTATGGACAGCAGGACATCGTACATGGAATCACCGGAATCGTCCGATTCCGTCGAATCGTCGCTCAGCGAGTTGAGGAGGGATTGCACCATCTCAAGGGATGCACTCGACAGGGTGACCGTGTCCGTGATGCCCGTATCCGTGGTCTCCGTCGAGGTATCGGTGTCGTCGGTGGACGAGGTATCCTGGCTGCTGGCGAGAAGGCTCGAGAGAAGAGAGCTGATGCTGCTCACACTGGACATACGGTATCCTCCCTTTTCCTTATCATATCGACACTGATCGGCATAAATCAAGAAAGAATTTAAAATGTTACATGGTTACGTTACCGTCCTGGCCTCTTTTCCCCGCTGCCGGTCCGTTCCTACCCATGGGGATAAACGTCTCCGGCTTTCTCTCGGGCCATGCATGGGAAACCTTCATGATTCATCGGACCACCCATACCGTAACGTATAGTGAATCCACCTCGGCCTCACTGGCGACTCCCGTACGGTCCTTCCCTGTACCCGGGGCACGGAATCCTCAGTGCACCGTCTCAAGCAACGACTTCACCAGGTTCTCCGTAGAGAACTGGCCGTCGGTGAGCTGGCAGAAGGGGTGCTCGCCGCCGAATTCCTGCTGCATGATCTCCTCGATCGTCGATCCTGCTCGATGGAGCCCTTGAACCTTTGCGGCCAGGTTCATGAGATAGTCAATGCACTGCCCGAGGGCCTTCCTCCCGTCTTCCACGATCTTTCCTACTGCGGTGAACAGGACAAGCCTGTCTATGGGCAGCTCCATGACCTTGCGCATGGACTCTATGATCTCTCCGATGTTCTCCTCGGGGCGGATGAACTTGGGCTTCTCCCGGGCAAAGAGGTCTCCTGTGAAACACCACCCCTTGGACGGCTCCACCAGGCATATATGCCCTGCGCAGTGGCCGGGGGTTTCCACAACCTGAAAGATGAAGAGGTCGGTCTCCACGACATCCGGGATGGGTTTGACCGAGGTGGGGACAGGGGAGCCCCAGGCGATCTCCTGATAGGGAAAGAGATCGAACCTGTTTGCGATGAGCGGGATGGATGCTGGATGTGCATATATGTCCACACCGTATCTCTCCATGATGTCACAATTCCCGCCCATATGGTCTTCATGATAGTGGGTGTTGACTGCCTGTTTGAGTCCCGTGCCTCCCAGGAACGAGGCGAGCTCGCATGAGGTATGGCTGCAGCCGGTGTCGATGAGCAGACCGTCCACGAGATGGGCCGCCACCCAGTAGACCGGCTTCCCGTCAAGCTCCCTGCTCATCCGTATCTGGGTCACCTCTTTGTAATGCGTTGCCTCTATCATGAGTTCGTTCCTTTCTCATGCAATGGGATCATCCTATTAGTTTTGTGCCCAACTATAAGGGCAAAGAGAATCCCTTGTCTTACAGATTCCCACCGACCTTTTCCATGAGCCGGAACAGGGCTCGCTTCTCCTCCTCGGAGAAGCCCTCGAACAGCTTCTCGTTCATCCTCTTCGATATCTCGAGCAGGACCGGCCGGAGTTTGATGGCCTTGGGCGTCAGGGTCAGGTTCGTACAGCGCCCGTCCTTGCCGTCACGTTCCTTCACTATGTACCCACCCGCCTGGAGCTTGTTGATCACCGACGAGACCGTGGACTTGTCCTTGATGGTGTGCCGCGCCACCTCCTGCATGGTCACCTTTCCCTTCTGGTCGAGCACGAAGAGGATGTCCCCATAGGAGGGCGCAATGTCCCCGATGCCCCTCTTGGAGAGCTCTCCGCTCAGGAACCTGAAAAGGCGTTGCCGTATGTTCGTGATGCTGTAGAGAAAGTTTGCCTCGTGAATCTCCATAATGGTTTTGTATAAAACCATTCTCAGGAGGTGTCAATCCCATGTTCCCGGGTCAACGGCGATGAGGGAAACCTGATGGATGGGGCGGATGTCCTCGTCGATCCTAACCTGGCAGTCAGGGGCAATGGATCCCAACGATCCGAGCAGGACCCTGTCCAGCCGGTTGATGGTGATGGTGTTGCAGGCCGTGGTGGCACCGTAACCCTCGCAGGTAAGGGACCTATACCTCAAGGACATCCCGGATGATCCTTTCCAGATCATCCATGCGGGAAGGCTTCATGACATATTCCCTGATACCCATCTCCCTTGCCCGCTCTGCCGAGATGCGTCGGCTGTACCCGGTATAAAGAATGACCGGCATGCCGAGGCGGATATCCATGATCCGCCGAGCCAGTTCATCTCCTGTCAGTACGGGCATCTCCACATCGGTTATCACCAGGTCGAAGCGGCAGGGATCGTTCCTGAAGAGGTCGAGGGCACGGACACCGTCGGACAGCGCCGTTACCTGGTACCCCATCTTCTCCAGGATCTTCTTTGTGACGTTGAGCACGGCCGCCTCATCGTCCACAAGGAGGATCCTCTCTGGTCCTGTTCCTGTTTCCATAGGGTATCTCATGTCATCGTACGTCTTTTCCACCGGACTGACAGCCGGATCCCTTAGGCTTGGCTCCCCTTACGAGTATCACCCTCATCCTCGCAGGGTGATATACCATCCATTTATGGAGAAATTGTGGCAACAGTGTGGAAAGAATACGGAGATCAGGGGAATACGCCTCTGCCCTCTTACCCTGGGAACGATAAGCCGGGATCGCCTGTCAAGGCTGATGGAGCAGGTCACTCCCGGCCATGGCCTGCTCCATGGCCGCCTTCAGATCCTTCATCTTGAAGGGTTTCTGGAGAAAGGCCAGGGGTCTCTCCCCGTGGACTCCGCTCATGGCCCGGGGCTCGTCGAAGCCGCTGAGCAGGATCACCGGGATGTCCGGCCGCAGCACGCGCAGGGTCTGCATGGTCTCCCAACCATCCATGCGGGGCATGGCAAGATCGAGGAGAGCGCAGGAGATCTCTCCTTCGTGCCTGCGGAACTTCTCCAAAGCCTCGTTCCCGTCCGAGGCCTCGATCACCTCATAACCCAGCCGCTTCATGATGGCGGAGGTCATGCCCCGCACCAGGGTGTCGTCATCCGCAAGCAGCACCTTGCCTTTCTTCCGTATAGGTACTGCATATACCCCCTCCGGTTCAGCAGCCATGCCCACCATGGGGAAATAGACCCTGATCGACGACCCCTTCCCGGGTTCGCTCTGGGCACATATCCCCCCGTGGTGCGCCTTGACGATCCCTGCCGTGACGGCAAGCCCCAGACCACGTCCGGTGAACTTGGTGGAAAAGAACGGATCGAACACCGTGGCAAGGACATCTCGTGCCATGCCGCATCCGGTATCGGATACGGTCAGGCATGCATAGGCATTCTCACGGGGCTGCCAGTCCAGGTGGAAGATGAACGAGCCAGGGATATCCTCCGCACAAACCGGCACTATGGACAGCCCGATACGGCCGGTCTCATTACCGATGGCCTCCCATGCATTGGTTGCCAGATTCATGAGGACCTGTCTGATCTGCCCTGCATCGGCCCGAACGACCGGCCCGGGCGAGGAGAGATCGGTGGCAAGCACTACTTTGGCGGGCATGGCCGCCTTTATCATGGGGATGCTGTCAATACAGATCTGTGAGAGGTCGTGCGGTTCGTACCGTAATGGGGTCTGTCCGAGGTAGGTGAGCATGAGTCTGCTCACCTCGGCGGCCCGGGAAGCCCCTTTCATGGCGTTCGAGATAGTTTCCGTGAGCTCATTGTCCGGCGGGAGACTGGGCAGTGCCATCTCCAGGTTGCCCAGGACCACGGCGAGCTGGTTGTTGAAGTGGTGGGCAATGGCGCCGGCCATGCGACCCAGGCTCTCGGCCTTCTGGGCCTGCTGGATCTGGCGGTCGAGCTGGGCGCGCTCTTCGATATCCTGAACGCGCTCCGTGATGTCCAGGTGTGTCCCCACCGCCCGGAGCGCACGGCCCTGGGTGTCGCGCTCAATGACCTTCCCCTTGTCGAGGATCCACTTCCACTCACCCGTCTTTGCCTGGATACGATGCTCGGTCTCATAGGAGGGTGTTCTGCCCTCCAGGTGGGCATTGAGCACCATGGTAACCCTGTCCCGGTCTTCGGGATGGACTCTTCTTTCCCAGGAGCTCACATGCGGTACGATCTCTTCCGGGGCGTAGCCCAGCATGTCGCTCCATCGTTTGTCGAAGGCGACCTCGCCTGTTACGATGTTCCAGTCCCAGATGCCCAGGTCCGCCCCGGCAAGGGCCATCTCAAGCCGCTCCGTGGTCTTGCGCAGGGCATCCTCTGTCCGGCGCAGCTCCTCCCTTTCCCGCTCTATTATCCGGGTCGATTCCTGGGCATCAAGCCGCCTGAGGCCCAGCTCTCCGATCATGGCCGCCAGCTCGCCCAGGAAGCTGAGCGCTGACCTTAAACGCTCAACCGATATCACGGGCACCTCGTCAACGGCCTTCAGGTATGCATCCACATCATACCCGTATCGCTCGGCCTGTCTCCTGAACCGTTCGAGGTCCGGCTTTTCGAGGAACAACTGGCCGGTCGCCAGGCTTGCCACATGAACGCCCTTGACAAGGATCGGGGTGGCTCCGTCGACCAGGCCATTGTCGCAGGGCATGATATTCAGGGTCTTGAGTTTTTTCAGCCGGGCGGTCAGGGCCTTGTTGCTTACCGTGCAATGGCGGGCAGAATCAGGGCACGTCCGGTGAAACTTCGTACAGACATCCCGCCAGCCCGTGGCGATGAGGACCTCCTGGTCAGGATATGAGACAAGCCCGGTGGTGAGACCGGTAGCCTTTGAGAAATTCTCGAAAGTATCACGGAGCAGCCCGATATCGACCAGGTCCCGGAGTGCATACTTCCCGTCTACGAGGTGTCTTTTCGACGCAGCTGATACCTTCTTCATGCCCATTCACATTCACCGCAACCCGGATCAGAGATGATCTGTTTCTTAATCAGAATTATGAAAAATAATCCACCAACATTCTCATTCCAAGAGATCATCCAGATGTCCTATATATCCTATGACATGGAAGATAGATTAATTCCGCTATCGAAGTCTAATCCTTAACGGGAACAATAAAAAATGCGACCCGGCTCCCGTTTCCGGAATGCCCTTCACCACGGTCCCGTCCCCACAGAAATGGCACGAGGGTCTTTTTCCACAAGGTGCTTTTCCTCTTGCCCGATGCATCAATGACTGTTACCTTTCACACCATGCCGTCTTGATCATGCAGGCAACAAGAACGGAACATGAAAGATGGTCGGGCAGCCCCACTTGACTCTTATCGTGCCCATGCTGCACTCCTGGACAACCCCGGGACCGGGAAGATTTCCACAGGGGATCCGGCTTACATGATGTTTCCATACGGGGTCCCCTGTCCCATCGGGAGGTACAACCCATGGACAACCATGACAGATCCAGCAACGGAAACACTGCTTCCGACACATGGCTCAGCACCCTCATCGATCGGGCGCCCATAGGCATAACCGCCACCGAGGCCGGGGTGGTGACCTACTGCAACATATCTGCGGTGAGGATGTTCGGGTTCCATGATGCCAAGGACCTCGTAGGGAGACATATCAGGGATCTTATCCACCCCGATGATCTCCCGGCATTGCTCGAAACGGCAGGGTCCATCTGGGAAGGCACCCCCATGGAGAGGCCGCTGTCATTCCAGGCGCTCACCCCGGACGGGGGTGTGGTCATCATAGAAGGCTACGGTTTCCGGTTCCATTTCCAAGGCCGCGACTGTATCCTGTCCTTCCACATCGACATCACCGAACGGAAGGCCATGGAAGAAGCGCTCCGTCGGTCATCCGAACGCTACCGCACCCTCGTGGAGAATGCGGACGAGACCATTGCC
>ERZ795048.1043-NODE-1043-length-26412-cov-6.408203_pt1 | contig 26412 bp, 21 predicted proteins | sample MGYA00375132_ERZ795048 | MGnify/ENA primary metagenome ERZ795048 (study PRJEB30177, sample SAMN05720225) | activated sludge metagenome | isolation source: Anaerobic digester | place: Hong Kong | collected 2014-12-17 ... | reverse complement strand
TTTCCTGGTTGTGGTGTGAGAGATTCAACAGGGAGAGGACGCCATGTTTCCCGCGCCTGTTCCTGTGTTTCCTGTTTTCCTGCTTGGCTGTCCCCTTGGGTTACGATTCTTTTGGTTGCGGCTCCGCAGCGCTGTGCCCTCTGCGACAAACCCGGATGTCCTGATTTGGGCGTGGGCATGGCGTTCGCGCGGTTGACGCCCCCCCTCTTTTCCGGCACAATCCCCCCCCACTATGAAAACTACATTCTCTCCTCTCGAGCTCCAGCAGCAGCGCAATCAGGCGCTTCTGGCTGACTCGCTCTACATGCGCCGCAACGTCGTTTCTTCCGTCCCCCCCCTGCATCTGGACCTGGAACAGATGTCCCGGCTGTCCGACGAGGATATCGCCCTCTTCGAAGCCCTCCAGATCGAGTCCGCGCGCCTGGCGATCGAATCCGTGGCCTCGCTGGCCAAAATCAACGAGGTGGATCACATGGGCGGCGGCCTGGACCTGATCCCGCCCCTGCTGCTGTCGCTGGCGCTGGCGGACCATGGGGCCATCGATTTCACGATTGAAAACGCCCACACCTCGATCGGCTACTTCTCGGCCCTGGCCACGCTGGGCTATCTCGACCGTCAGCATGTCGTGGATTCGTTCCGGCGCGGGCTGGACATTCCCGGCCACGTGGCCTGGGTCCCGGGCGGCACCCAGCTCAACGGCGGACGCCTGGGCGTCATGATCCCTGCCGCCGTCGGCCAGGCCCTCGGCAAGCGCGCCGCCTACGGCTCCGATGCCTGGGTGCTGTGCCATACCGGCGATGCCGGGTGGATCGCCGGCCACGCTTTGAACGGCTTTCATGCCGCCCGGATCCTCAAAGCGCCGGTGACGTTCATCATGCACCGCAACGGAATCCAGCTGTCGGGCACGACAAACCAGATGACCGGCGCCGATCCGCGCCCGATCATCGAGGCCCTCGGCATCCAGATCCTGGAAACGCCTTCGCTGTATGATGCCGGCGGATTGTGGCAAACCCTGCGCGAGGCCCGCACCCTGGCCCGCAACGGCGTGCCGTCGCTGATCTTCCCCACGGGCAAGAACGACGTGCCGCTTGCGCAGGTCGGCGAGCGCCTGGGCATCGGCGAAGAATTGGCCGCGTTTGCCGCCGCCCACGGCGTGGCCCTCGATACGACGGTCTGGCTGCCCGGCTGCCTGATGAGCTATCGCGACCTGCCGTCCATGCTGGAATGCCTGTTCTTCGTCAACGGGCTGCCCGGCGGCAAGGCGCATCACGACGGCCACATGAAAGGCCGCGATCTCAACGCCATCCTGGCCAATCCCATGCTGCAACTGTCGTCCAAGCAGTCGGTCGCGCTGGAACGCTGGCGCTCCCTGCCCCCGGTTTCGGTCGCCACGTCCGCCCGCCCGGCCCCCGGCACGGAAAACCTCGTGGTGCCGGCGGAAGCCGCGGCCAAGGCCGGGGCCGCCCTGCCCGCCCCCGGCGGAAAATGGGTCTCGCCGCGCGCCGGCGTCGCCCTCGCCTACGAAATGGTCGCCAAAGCCCATCCGGACGCCATGTTCGTGATCGACTGCGACCTCGCGCCGTCCACCAAGGTGGATCTGGCGCAGAAGGCGCTGGATGCCGACCGGCAGTTCCAGCTCTCCATCGAAGAACAGATCGCCACGATGCTGGCCAACGGTCTGGCCATGTCCACGCCGGATCCCAAGCTGGTGGTCTTCGCCACGTTTGCCGCTTTCTTCGAGGGCATCGCCCGCGAAGGCATGGAAATGTGGCGCTATCAGCGCAACCTGACCGGCGCCAACGAAGGCCTGAATGTGACCTTCCACCTGTCCCATGTGGGCTCCTGCACCGGGCGCGACCACTTCTCGGGCTGGTCCCTGGACTGGATCAACCTCGCCATCAGCTACCTGCCCTATCTGGACCGGTTCTACGCCCCGGCCGACGCCCGCGGCGCCTTCATCGCCATCCGCGACCTCGCCGCCCGCACCGGCGCTCACCTGATCGGCATCCCCCGCGACAACCTTCCCATCCTCACCCAGCCCGGCTCGGATACCCCGCTGTGGCAGCCGGACAGCCCCTGGACGGATGCCTCGCCGCTGCGCACCCGGCCGGGTGCGCGCAAGGCGCTGCTGGCGTTCGGTGCCACGGCGTTTGTCGCCGCCGAGGCCTCCGACAAGCTGAACGACGAGGGGATCGCCGCCGACGCCTGGGTCATCAACGGCCTGCCGCTGGAGAAGGACCGCCTGGCCACTCTCTTCCAGCAGTATCCCGACGGCATCGTCACCATCGAGGACGGACTGATCGGCGACCCGGCGACCGGCATCCGGGGATTCGCCGGAATCGTCCGCGGCGCCGCCCACGGCCGCCCCCTGCCGCTGATCCACCTCGGCATCACCGATCCGCGCATCGCCCCGTCCGACGGCCATCTCGAACTGTGGCAGTACTTCGGGATCGATTCCACCGCCGCCATCGCCGCCGTCAAGGCGCTGTAGCGCGGCACCGGGCGGGGGCCCCGCTCCCCGCCCGCTTGTTTTCCCCTTTGCTGGACATTGGGCCCATGATGGCGGACAGTATTCTTCGATGAACCTGACGGAAGAAATCCTAAAGTGGAAGACGGAACGAAAGGCCGTCATCCTGGCCCACAACTACCAGCGGCCCGATGTGCAGGACATCGCGGACTTCACCGGCGACTCCTTGGAACTGGCCCGCAAAGCCACCGAAATCGACGCGGACACCATCGTGTTCTGCGGCGTGCATTTCATGGCCGAGACCGCCGCCATTCTCAATCCGGGCAAGACGGTGCTGATTCCCGACGCGCGCTCCGGCTGCCCCATGGCCGACATGATCACCGCCGACCGGCTGCGGGAGTTCAAAACCCGGCATCCCGGCGCCAAGGTGGTCTGCTATGTCAACTCCCCCGCCGAGGTCAAGGCCGAGAGCGATTGCTGCTGCACCTCCGGCAATGCCGTGAAAATCGTCCGGCACTATGAAAAGGAAGACGTGATCTTTGTGCCCGACCAGCACCTGGGCAGCGTCGTGGCGGAAACCCTCGGCCGCGACCTGATCCTCTGGCCCGGCTACTGCCCCACCCATGCGCGCATCAGCCCGCGCGACATCGCCCGCCTCCGGGACGAACATCCCGGCGCCTTGGTACTGGCCCATCCCGAATGCCCCCGGCCGGTGCGAGACGTGGCCGACCACATCCTCTCCACCGGCCAGATGTGTTCCTTTGTCCGGACCAGCCCCGCCGCGGACTTCATTATCGCCACCGAAGAAGGGCTCCTGCACCGCCTGCGGAAGGAAAATCCGGACAAGCGGTTCCACCGCGTCTCGCCGTTCGCCGTCTGCCCCAACATGAAGCTCAACACCCTCGAAAAGGTGCTGTTCTGCCTCCGCGACAGGGCCCCCGTCGTCACCGTCGATTCCGCCATCGCCGACCGCGCCCGCCGCGCCATCGAGCAGATGCTCGCCTGGTCCTGACCGGTCCCCGCCCCGGCCGTCAGTTCAGCAGGCCGTCCAGGGGATCGGGCTTGCCGCCGTCGTCCTCTTTGGGCCGGAAATGCGGACACGTATCCGTGGCCTGTACTTCGCACTGATGCAGCCCGCAGCGCTGAATGAACGGATTCACCACATACTCCGCGCAGTAGCGGCACATGCTCCCTTTTTCGTCCTCGGAAAAAACCTGGACCGGGCGCGGACGATCCGCCTCGGTGAAAACCTTGGGACGGGAGCCCTCCCGGAAGGGAATCTCCGCTTCGTCGGCGAACTCATGGCGGCACAGGGCGCAGTGCAGGGTTTCGCCGATCTTGGCAAACCCGTCGTATTTCGGCTGGCGCAGCAGCCAGGACTCGCGGCCGCAGGCCGGGCAGCGGAATTCCAACCGGTCTGGCGCCTTGCCTTTCATGCTCAGAAGAGATGTTTGGCCAGCGAGAGAATCCCCTGCTTCCAGGGCACGCGGTGCGACACGCCGCTGGCGTTCCGGAACTGGTCCAGATGCTCCACATACCAGCGGTAGTTGCGCACCAGGGCGTCCTTGTTGGAAAACCGCGGCGTGAAGCCCAGAACGCGTTCGGCTTTGTCAATCGAGACAAACGAATCCTTGCTGGCCGTTTCATAGACCCACTTGTACAGCGGCGAAAGCTTGAGCATCTCCAGAAAGCGAAGCGTCCAGATCATCGGGGCGGCGGGAAACCCCCGGATCTTCTTCCCGTGCCCGGCGTCGTCCAGCACCGCCTGGTAGTCTTCCCCCATGGTCGTGAATTCCTTGGCCCCGATGTTGAAGATGTCGTTCACCGTGGCGGCGTCCAGCGTCATGGTCCGCCAGATGGCCTCGCACAGATCTTCCACGTCCAGCAGCTGATAGCGGTTTTTGCCGTTGCCGATCATCGGGAATCCGTGGCCGGTATGCGCCCAGTCATAGAGCATGGCAAACACGCCCAGGCGTTCCGGACCGATAAACGATTTCGGGCGGATGATCGGCACGCACAGGCCCTGCCCGCGGGCCTTCAGGCATTCCGCCTCCGCCTCGATCTTGGCGCGTCCGTAAGGCCCCACGCCGATCATCTCGTCGTCCTCCATCAGCGGATGGTGATCGGGAATGCCGTACACCGCGGTGCTCGAGATCATGACAAAGCGCTCCACGCCGGCCTTGCGGGCCGCCTCCAGCAGAATCCGCGTGCCGACCACATCGGTGGTATGGATGTCCTCCGGCGAATACAGCGGAAGCGCCGCCGCTGTATGCACCACCTGCTGCACGCCTTCCATGCACCGGGCTACCGTCGCCGCGTCGCGGATATCGCCGACCACCGCCTCCACGCGGTCTTTTTCGGGATAATCAAATTCCACCAGATCCAGCGAGCGCACCTGCGGCACCCCTTTGGCGAACAGATGCCGGACCAGGTTGATTCCCAGAAATCCGCTGCCGCCCGTCACCAATACCTTCTGTGGAATCTGCTCGCTCATGAATGGCTTCCTTCGGTTGAAACTCCCGTCTCTTCTACCCGTCGCCCCCGCTAAAGTCAATTCAGGAGCCCATAAGAGCCGAAGAGCCGAAGACGGGCGTATCTGCAATAAGGTGAATCCCCTGCGCAATGAACCAGGGAATCTTGCCCCGGTCCCGCAGCCTCGGGCTTGCTTGCCCGACGAAGCCTTGGCGAAGTCTGGCTCCGTGGGTGAATCAGGTCCGTCAAATCCCCTTTCGGACTATGGATGTTATAACAACCATACTATGGTTGTTATAATAACCATAATCCCTTGGCGCAGGGAGAGGACCGGTCCCCAGCCAGTTAAAGGAAGACTACAGGCGTTCCAGTGCGGCCTGCAGCACCGTCTCGACGTCCAGCGTCTGCAGGCAGGCCAGGTCGCCGCGGGCGCAGGTGCGCGAATGGCAGGGCCGGCAGGACAGCCCCTCCCGAGCCACCACATGCTCCCGCTGGCGGAACGGTCCGGTGCGGTCGGGATCGGTGGCGCCGAACACCGCCACCAGCGGCACGCCCATCGCATCCGCCCAGTGCATGGGGCCCGAGTCGACCGTGACCAGCAGATCCAGGCTCTTCAGCCGTGAACACAAGCCCGGCAGATCGGTTTGTCCGCACAGGTTGCGCGCCGCGTCGCCGATCTCCGCGGCCAGCCGGGCGCCCGCCGCCTCGTCCCCGGCCCCTCCCAAAATAAGAATCCGGCATCCCATTTCCGCCACCAGCCGCCGGCCCAGCCCGGCAAAATGCTCCAGGGGCCAGTCTTTTGTTCGCCAGCGGGAAAAGGGAGCCAACCCCACCTGCGGGCCGGGACGACCGTCCGGCGGGGATTCCGGCACGTTCAGGCGGGGGGCCGGCGGTTTGGAATCCCCGCCCGGGGCCACCAACTCCACGATCTCCATCAGTTCTTCGACGGCGTGTCGCCGCGGACCGGGCTTCCGTGCGGGACGGACATCATATACCCACGGGGCGCCTTCGCGGGCCCAGGCCGGCCCCGCGCGCCGCGTGCCGCGCGCCAGACGCGCCGCCAGGGCGCTTTTGAACAGTCCCTGCAAATCCACCACCCAGTCATAGCGTTCGCGGCGAAGCTCCCGCCAGAACGTCCCCCACCCCCGCCGCCAGTTCCGGCGCGGAAACTCAATGAGACGGTCCACGTCGGGGCAAAGCGCCAGCAGCGGGCCGTATTCCGGCTGCACCACCCAGTCCACGGCGGCCCCGGTGCGCTCCTTCAGCGCGCGCACCGCCGGCAGGGCGTGGGCGATATCGCCCAGCGAACTCAGCTTGATGACCAGAATCCGCTTCACCGCGTCACTTCGACAGAATTTCCTCGATCCGCTTGATCTTGAGGGCCTTTCCGGTGGCCGGATCCACCGTCAGCAGCGCGCCGTGCAGCCGCACATCGCCGCTGGCGATTTCAAACTTCGTGGGCATTCCGGTCAGGAACCGCCCGAGAATGGCATCGGTGGTGCGGCCGATGACCGAATCGCACGGCCCGGTCATGCCGGCATCGGTCATATAGGCCGTCCCCTTGGCCGTCACGGCCTCGTCGGCGGTCTGGATGTGGGTGTGCGTGCCGATGACGGCGGTCACCCGTCCATCGAGAAACTTGCCCATGGCGACTTTTTCGCTGGTGGCCTCCGCGTGCATGTCCACCAGGATCATCCGGTAGCGGGAGGCGTTTTTCTTCAGCCAGGCCTCGATGGTCCGGAACGGGCAGTCCGCCAGGCTGTTCATGAACGTGCGCCCCATCAACTGCACGACGGCCAGGGGACCGGCCGCGGTTTCCAGCACCGCCTCGCCTTTCCCGGGGCAGCCCGGCGGGAGATTCAGCGCGCGCACGATGCGCGGTTCCTGGTCGAAATAGCCCACGGCCTGCTTCTGGTCCCAGACGTGGTCGCCCATGGTCAGGAGATCGGCGCCGCCGGCAAACAGCTCTTCGGCCAGGGCGGCGGTAATCCCCCGCCCCGCCGCGCTGTTCTCGGCATTGGCCACCACCACGTCCGCGCGCTTCTCCGCCTTGTAGCGGGTCGCCACGCGCGCCATCGCCATCCGCCCGGGACCGCCTACAATGTCGCCGACAAACAGAATCTTCATTCCCCTCGATCCCTTCTCCCCTTACCGGGCATATTCCACGCAACGGGTTTCGCGGATCACCGTCACCTTGATCTGCCCCGGATAGTCCAGGGCGTCTTCGATTTTCTTGGAAATCCGCCGCGCCAGCTGGATGGCGGCGGCGTCATCCACTTCCGTCGGCTCCACGAACACGCGCAGCTCGCGACCGGCCTGCATGGCCAGGCTGCGCACCACGCCGGGTTCGCCCCTGGCGATCGCCTCCAGGTTCTCAAGCCGTTTCAGATACAGACCCGTGGTCTCCGCCCGCGCGCCCGGCCGGGCCGCGGTGACGGCGTCGGCCGCGGCCACCAGCGCCGCGTAGGCGCTGCCCGGCTCCGGACCGTCATGGTGGCCGCGGACGGCCTCCACGATCGTCTCGCTTTCGCCGGCCTTGCGCAGCAGATCCGCACCGATCTCCGCATGGCGTCCTTCGACCTCGTGATCCACCGCCTTGCCCAGATCATGAAACAGCGCCGCCCGCCGCGCGGTTTCCGGGTCCAGGCCGATCTCCGGCGCCATCAGGCCCGCCAGCCGCGCGGCCTCCATCGAGTGCCGCAGGACATTCTGCGAAAAACTTGTGCGGAATTTCAGCCGTCCCAGCAGACGCAGGATATCCAGCGGCACCGGCGCCAGCCGCAGGGCCTCCGCCGCCTCTTCTCCCGCCTTCAGAATCAGCGCATCCAGGTCCGAGGCCACCTTGTCGGTCGTTTCCTCGATCAGGGCCGGATTGATCCGGCCGTCCGCCATCAGCCGTTCCAGCACGACCCGGGCGATTTCACGCCGGATCGGATCGAACGAGGACAGCACCACCAGTTCCGGCGAATCGTCAATGATGACCGTGACGCCGGTCGCCATTTCCAGCGCCCGGATGTTGCGGCCTTCGCGGCCGATGATCCGCCCCTTCATGCTTTCGTCGGGCAGCGGGACCGGCGTCGTGGTCACGTCCGACACCTGGTCGGCGGCATGCCGCTGAATCGCGGCGGTCAGAATGTCCCGGGCCTGGCTCTCGGCCGTGGCGCGGGCATCCTCCTGCGCCTTCCGCAGGCGGACAGCGGTTTCCGTCTCCAGTTCCGCCTCCAGCCTCGCCAGCAGTTCGCTCCGCGCCTGTTCCGCGGTCAGGCCGGCCAGCGATTCCAGATGGTGCTGTTCCTCGGCCCGCATCCGGTCCAGTTTTTCCCGTTCGGCCTGCAGCGCCGCGCCATCCTGTTCGAGCTGCGCGGCGCGGGCATCCAGCGCCTGCGCCCGCTGCTCGGCGCGCTTTTCCTCGCGCTCCAGGCGCTCGTCCTGCCTCGACAGCCGGTCGGCGGCGGCCGACAGCACCTGCTGGCGCGCCTGCATCTCCTGTTCCATCTGCTCCCGGCCGCGGATCCATTCGTCGCGGGCCGACAGCTCGGCCTCCTTGCGCAGCATGTCCGCGTCGCGCCGGGCCTCCCGCAGGAGGTCCCCCGCGGCCCGGTTGGCGGCCGCATCGCGCATGCGCACGACCAGCGCATGCGCGAAAAAGCCGATCAGTGCAAAGCCCGCCGCGGTCAGCGCGGGCCATAGCCATTCCCAAAACATCATCCTAGCCTGTCAATCGTTCCAGTTTCGCCTCCGCGGACGGGGCGAAGCGTATTCGTTTTTCCGTCACCACGACATCCACCGGGACGTCGTGGGGTTCCAAGGGGACCGTTTTCAGCAGACGGGCCTCCACGCACAATCCTACCAGCAATCCGCCGGTTTGCGACAGCAAACGATCCAAATGCCCGCCGCCATGCCCCAGACGCCCTCCCTGCAGGTCAAAGGCCACGCCGGGAACCACGGCGATCTGCAGGCGTCCGGCGGAAACCGGGCGGGCCGGTTCCGGTTCAAGAATGCCGTAACGTCCCTTTCGCCAGCGGGTATCGGCCTCGACCCCCCCCCAGCGGTAGTCACGGCCCGCGGAAGCCGGAACCGCCACCAGCGCGCCGGCCGCCAGCCGGTCCGCCAGCAGGAGGTCCGTCGCCGGCTCGAACGGCGTGGCGCGATACAGCCCCACCGCAAACGCCGCGGCCCACCAGTCCTCCGCCATCAGGCGGCGCTGAATCGCCGACGACACCGCCGCGGGCACCCGCGGCGTCCCGATCCGCCTGCGCAGCGCCGCCTTCACGGCACCAGCTTCCGCAGATCATACGTTTCCGGCGGACGCGCCGGACGCCCCCGGCCATCCACGACGCACCAGTACACATCCGCCTCGGCGATCCCATCCGTTCCCCGTCGGATCACCTGATGAAACACCCCGCTGACGCGGCGCGCCTCCCGCGGCTCCGTTTCGATCTCCAGGTCATCGTCCGCATAAGCCGGCGATCGGTACGAGATATCCAGCCGCGAGATGACGGTGAAAAATCCCGCGGCGATCAGCCCTTTGTAATCAAACCCCACGGCATGCAGGAACTGCATCCGGGCATGCTCGAGATAATGGACATACACCGCGTGATTCACATGCCCGTACGAATCGCATTCATAGGGTCTGACGGTCAACGATGTCACGTGTTTCATAGGCCGTTCATCCTACACCCCCTTCCGCACCCGCCCGCAACCCAAAACGCGCGGAGACAAGCCGCCGAACCGTGGAAATCCGCAGCGGAAAGCAACAAGCGGCTTGCCACCCGCAGCTCAAGCGAAGCGCAGAGCGAAGAGTGGAGCGGGCAACGGGAATCGAACCCGTATAGCCAGCTTGGAAGGCTGGAGCTTTACCATTAAGCTATGCCCGCAGGGGAAGCGATTCGGGCGGCATTCTGAAGGGTCATGGCGAACGGGTCAAGTCCGACTTGGCCGCCCCCGGGCGGCGGCGGCGAGCACCTCAGCCCCGCAGGGCCTCGGCGGCGTCGGAAAAGGGCTCGAGGACGCGCGGCAGAACGCCTTTGAGGAAAGAGATCACGACACCGTAATTGCTGACGGGCACGGCGCGCGCGCCGGCGGACTGCAGGCGATGGAGCATTTCGCGGCGGTTGATCATGCAGGCCCCGCAGTGAATCACCAGGCGGTAGCGGCCGAGATCCTCCGGCCAGTCGCGCCCGGATGTCACGTCAATGTGCAGGTCCTTCCCGGTTTTTTCGCGAAGCCATCGGGGAATCTTGCGCCGGCCGATGTCGTCTTCCAAGGCGTGGTGGGAGCAGGCTTCGCCGATCAGGATCCGGTCGCCGTCGCGCAGATCGTCAATGACACGCGCCGCCCGGACCATGGCCGGCAGATCCCCCTTGAGGCGCGCCAGCAGGATGGAAAAGGTGGTGCAGAGGACTTCAGACGGAGTCTCGGCCACCATCCGGTCCACCACCTGCGAATCACAGACCACCAGATCCGGCGGAGCCGCCAGTTTGCCCAGCGCGGCGGCATACTCGGTTTCACGGACGGCGATGGCCATGGCCCCTTCGTCGAGGGCGGCCCGGATGGCCTGGACCTGCGGCAGGATCAGGCGTCCCTTCGGCGCCTCCATGTCCACCGGGACGATCAGCACCGCGAGTCCGCCGGCCGGCAGGGCGCCGCCGTAGAAGTCCGGGACCTGCAGGGCGCCTTCCGGCGCCAGCCGGCCCAGGGCCTCCTTCAGGGCATTTACCACGGCATCGCGGCGCACGGGGTCCGGCGAGGATTCCAGCACATGGGGAATGCGCGACCGCAGCTGTTCGAGAAAGGTTCCCGACGGCCGGCGCAGGTCGGTCTTGGCCACCACCGCCAGCACAGGCACACCGGCGGCCTGGAGATCGCCGAGCAGGCGTTCTTCGTGATCCGTCCAAACGTCCGGCTCCGTCACCAGTACCGCGGCATCCATCCGGCGCAGCGCGGCGCGCATCCGCTGGCGACGCGATTCGCCCAGCTCGGTATCGTCGTCCACGCCGCCGGTATCGGTGAAGACCACCGGGCCGATCGGCAGCAGCTCCATGGTTTTTTCCACGGGATCGGTGGTGGTGCCGGGCCGGGGCGAGGTAATCGCCACGTCCTGCCCCGCCACCAGGTTCAGGAAGGTGGACTTGCCGACATTGGTACGGCCGAACAGCCCGATATGCAGGCGCATGGATTTGGGGGTCTTGTCCATCAGTCCCGGCCGAATTTCCGGTTCAGCTCGCGCGTGCTGAACAGGATGACCGTCGGCTTGCCGCGGGGCGAGGTATAGGGCATTTCGGTGCGGGCCAGATCCCGAACCAGCGCGCGGAGTTCGGCATCGGTCAGTTGCCGCTGGAGCCCCACGGCCTGCCGGCCGGCGGCGGCGGCGATGGCCGGGCGGGCCCAGTCCCGGGCGGTGCCTTTGCCGCCCTGCATGAGGCCGTCGGCGATGTCCGACAGCAGGCGGTCCGGGGCGGCCTCCGCCAGCCAGACGGGCAGCGCATCCACCAGAAACGTCCCGGAGCCGAATTCCGCCACGCCGAAGCCCATGGTTTTCAGCAGGTCCAGATGCTTGCGCAGGGCCTGGCCCTGGGCGGGCGAAGGCTGAATGGTCGCCGGCGGCAGCAGCCCCTGCGAAGGCACCGCGCCTTTTTCCACGGCCCCCAGCAGGCGTTCATAAAGCACCCGTTCGTGGGCGGAGCGCGGATCCATCAGCACGAGGCCTTGGTCGGTTTCCAGGACGACATAGCCTTCCCCCACCCGCCCCAGCAGGCGGTAGCGGCCCCAAGGGCTCTTCGCGGTATCCTCGCCGGATTCCGGCGCCGGAGGGGGCGTCCAATCCAGGCGGGGCTGCACCACCGCCGCCGGGGGCGGCGGCGGCGGGACGGACGAAATGGCCGGTTCGGCCGGCCGGCCGGGCACATCCGGAGCGGTCGCGGGCCGCGCAGAACCGGTCGCCGGCTCGCGGGTGCGGTCCGGCATGCGGTTTCCCGGCAGCTCCGGTCCGCTGATGGCCATTCGGATGGCCTCGATGACGACATCGCGCACTTCGGTGGGACGCCGGAACCGGACTTCCTTCTTGGCGGGGTGGACATTCACGTCCACCAGGTCCGGCGGCAGGGATATCTGCAGAAACAGCGGTGCAAACCGTCCGCCGGCCAGTACGCTGCGGTAGGCGCTTTGCACGGCGAAATTGAGCACGGGCGACCCGGACGGCCGGCCGTTGATGAACATGACCTGCCACTCGCGATCGAGACGGCTGAAGGGCGGCACGCCGGCAAAGCCGCCGATCTCCACCACTCCGTTGCCGAACTGCATCGGCCGCAGATGGGCGGCGACCTCTTCGCCGTAGAGGTCGCGGATCCGCTCCAGCAGGTCCCGGGCCGCCGGCAGGTTGTACACCTCTTCGTCGTCGGCGCGCAGCACAAAAGCCACCCCGGTGTTGGCCAGCGCCTCCAGCAGGAACGCCTGGCGCACATGGGTGAATTCCGTCTGGGCCGTGCGCATGAATTTGCGGCGGGCCGGCACATTGAAAAACAGATTGCGCACGGCGATTTCGGTCCCCGGCGGCACGCCGGCATCGCGCACGTCCTGGATTTTTCCGCCGAAGACCAGGATTTCCGTGCCGGCCGCGGAGCCCGCCCGGTTGGTGGCCAGGGTGAACTGCGAGACGGCGGAGATGGCCGCCAGGGCTTCCCCGCGAAAGCCCATGGTGGCAATGGAGTCCAGATCCTTCAGCTCGCGGAGCTTGCTGGTGGCATGGCGTTCGATGGACAGCAGGGCGTTGTCGCGGTCCATGCCGGCGCCGTTGTCGCACACCCGGACCAGGCGCCGGCCGCCGTCCACCACTTCGACTTCGATCCGGGAAGCGCCGGCATCCAGGGAATTCTCGACCAGCTCCTTCAGCACCGAGGCCGGACGCTCCACGACCTCGCCCGCGGCGATCTGGTTGATCACCGCGTCAGACAGCACCCGGATGACAGACGGCTCGGACATGGGGATTGGTTGTACCAGACCCGGACCGGAAACAGGAGACCTTTTTCAGGGGACGGACGATCGGGGACGCATCTGCGATTCGGTGCATCCTTGGGGTCATATTGAGCGTAGGCGCGCAGTGCCGGAGTCGAAATCACTTGTCCCGCCGCCGCGGAATCTCAGCTTCGTCCCAAACACCCTGCCTGCGGGATCAAGCCCAGCCCCCCCCCCGGTCATGTCGAGCGAAGTCGAGACATCTCAGCCCTACCCCGACGGCCCGCCTGCGGGACAAAGCTCAGATCCCTCGACTACGCTCGGGATGACAGCCCCCCCCTTCAAAACGTCCCCACGCATCTTATAATCTCCTGATCCAGCCGGGTCATCGCCCCGGCCTACAACGGATCCCGGCTGTGCTGTGGCCCAGGGCGCCGACCCGGGCTCCTGTCGCGTGCGGGTGGACGGATCCGCGCGGGACGGGAGCCCCGCGCTACGAGGGCCAATTCCGGCGACACCTACCCGCAGATGCGCCCGGCCGGAGGCCTACAGCACCTGGATCGGAATGTCGTCGGAGGATTCCACGACGATCTGCTGCTCCTCGACCGGGAGAAAGGTCGGGAGCAGGCGGTAATACACCTGCAGCGTCAGGGCGGCCAGCGTGGTGGAATAGACCGGGTGATAGTTTTCGCGGCCCGTGATGCCGGAGCGCAGGGCCAGGCCGGCGGACACCCAGCTGCCGTCTTCGTTCTGGCTGCGGATGAATTCGGGGGCGAATTCGTTGTTCCACTTCTGCCAGCTGCCGCCGCCCTGGTGGAATTTGGCCTGGGAGATGTAATACCACGCATACATGGGCCAGGCCGGCGGATTGCGCCAGTCGCAGCGGGCCGCATGCAGGGCGTCGAGACCGCGGCGCACCGCCGGGGAGCGGTGATGCCCGGTCAATTGCAGGCCCAGCACGGCCACCGCCGTGATGGAATCGGTGAAGTGGCTGCCCCCATCGGTGTAGGCAAACCGCCCGTCGTCGCGCTGGCTGGATTTGAAGTCCGCGGCGGCGAGATCCATGGCGTTCTTGAGGCCGGGATTGCCGGCGCCGGCGATGAACGCGGCTTTCATGGCCTGCATGCACCAGCCGCCCAGCGAGGTGTCCCGGCGGCCGCTCTTGGCGAAGCGGTAGTCGAATCCGCCGCCGGCCTGCTGTCCGTCCAGCAGAACCTGCACGCCCTTTTCCATGGCGGGGCGCAGCGCCGGGATGCGCGTCATGCCGTAGGCTTCGCTGACGGCATAGACGCAGATGGCCTGGGAATAGGTCCCGCCGGTGGTGTCGGTGCGCGCGAACTCGCCGGCCTCGTTCTGCCGCGCCAGCAGATAGCGCAGGGCACGCGAAACCGTTTGCCCGTAATTCCTCGACGCCGTGGTTTCCCCATGGGCCAGAAACGTCAGGATGCCGAGTCCGGCATAGGCTTCCCGGTCCTGGGTGCCCCACGAACCGTCCGGATTCTGGTTGAGGCGCAGCCACTCCAGGGCGCGCCGGACCGCCGCCTCGGCGTGCCGCCAATGCGGGCCGCCGTAGCGTTCGCCGGCGGCGGCATGGCCCCCCGCTCCGAGGCGGGATTGCAGGGGCGCGGCTGCCAGGTTGGGCATGATCAGCGAACTGGGCACCTGTTCGATGGCCAGCGCCTCCAGCGTGCGCGGCACGGGATCCGGCAGGGAGAAATCGTACACTTCGGGCTCAAGGGTGAATTCCGGCCGGACATCGGCCGTTTGGATGAAGGTCGGCTCCGGCTCAAACGGCGTATCCTGGGCCAACGGTTCGATGTCCGGCGGCGGCAGGTCCACATCGGGTTCCTTCACCTCCAGATAGGTCACCTCGATGACGGGCGGCTCCGGGGGTTCCTTGGCGAAATCGATCAGAAACAGCAGCGCCAGGATCAGCGCGACATGCAGGCAAATCGAGCCGGAAGGCCCCGCCAGCCATTCCGCGATGTTCCGGTGCAGGGCTTGAATGGACTTGTCCATGACCGCCTCCTTGTTCCATTCGACAGGATACCCCGGTCTCCCGCCGATGTCCACCCCCGCCGGAGACGCCCGGCCTCAGAGGATTTCGATCGTGATATCGTCCTCGGAGGTCTGGTCAATGACCTTGTCTTCGATGGGCTGGTAGGTCGGCAGGAACCGGTAATACACCTGAAGAGAGAGCGCGGCCAGCGTGGTGGCATAGACCTTGGTATTGATTTCCTCGCCGCGGAATTCGCGTTCCACGCCGTCGCCGGTCAGCGCCAGGCCGGGCGACAGCCAGCTGCCGTCCTCGTTCTGGTTGCGGATGAGGGTCGGGGCGCATTTTTCGTTCCAGGACGACCAGGCGGGGCCGCCCTGATGGAAGCGGGCCTGGGTGACATAATACCAGGCGTAGAGGGGGGCCTGGGGCGGGCGCGACCAGCTGGCATCGGCGTCGCGCAGGAATTGCAGCCCCTGGCGGGTGGCGGCCTCGCTGCCGTATCCCAGCAGCTGCAGGGAGAGCACGGCGGCGCCGGTGATGTTGGGCTGGCGGCCGGGATTGGAATTGGAATACGGAAAACTGCCGTCTTCCTTCTGCTTGCTCATGATGAACCGGGCGGCCTTGTCCATTCCGTCCTTGAGGCCGGGGTTCTCCGCGCCGGCGATGTAGGCGGCCTTGAGAGCCTGGGCGCAGAAGGCGGCCAGGGAGATGTCCCACTGCCCGTAGCCCTTGGAGCCGTCATACGCATACATCTGCCAGCCGCCGTGATCGTAGTGCTTCTGGGCGTCCAGCAGCACCTGGACCGCCTTCTCCATGACCGGCTTGATGGACGGGATGCGCGTCATGCCGTAGGCCTCGCTGATGCCGTAGGTGGCGATGGCGTGGGCATAGCACTTGGGGGCGCCGGTGAACGGCGGCGCAATGAAGCCCCCTTTGTCGTTCTGGCGCGAAATCAGGTAGCGAATCGCCTTTTCGACCGTTTCCCCGTATTTCTCCGACGCCGTGGTTTCGCCGTGGGCCAGATAGGTCAGCAGGGCCAGACCGGTGTAGCCTTCCTTGTCCGGAGAGACGGTGCCCCACGATCCGTCGGGATTCTGGTTGATGCGCAGCCACTCCAGGGCGCGCAGCACGGCGGCCTCGGCGTACTGCCCCCACTTGCCGCCGTAGGCGCCGATCGCCGCCTGGCGCCCCGCCCCGCTGCGGTTCTTCATGTTGCCGGGTGAGAGATTCTTCATGATGATCGGGCTGAGGGCGTCCGACGCGATGTCCAGTTCGGTCACCGTGTCCATGACGGGCGCCGCCGCGAAATCCTGGACGTCCGGAGGCGGGGTCATGTCCATGTCCACGTCCGGCGGCGTGATGGTTTCGACCAGATCCGGCAGCTCCTCGGGGGGCTTCAGATCCTCCAGCAGATCATCGAGCTGCTGTTCGTCCACCTCGATCACCTTGACCTCGATCTCGGGGGTCTCCTCTTTCGTGGCCAGATTGACCAGGAACAGCAGCGCCAGGATCAGGGCGACGTGGATGACGACGGATCCGGTCGGACCGGCCAGCCATTCGAAAATGTTTTTATGCAGCGATCTGAGTGATGCATCCATGGGGATCTCCGTTCACAAGCTAGTTCGATGCGCTGACCACCGAGAGGCTCCTCAATCCGTTCTTGGCGCACAGGTCCAGCGCGTGGATCAGCTTGCCGTGCTCCGCCACCGCCGACACCGTGATCATGATCGTCTGGCTGGCGTCCACCGCCGCCAGCCGGCCCAGCGCCTTCTCCAGCGCCTCGAGGCTGACCGGGTTGTCATTGATCGAATACCCGTCCTGATAGACCCCGATGCGCACCATCTGGGGCTCCGGCGCATCTTGCGGTTTGTCCTTGTCGGGCGCCGGCCGGAAGACGTCGAGGTTGGTGATGACATCAATCGGCTTGATCGTCACGATGAAGTAGATCAGCAGCTGGAACACGACGTCAATCATCGGCGTCATGGACAGCTCGGGAGGCGGGGGCTCCGGGCGTTTGCGTTTTCGGGCCATGGGAAACTCCTCTTCTGGGCTAGGACGCTTTTTCCTTCAGCGCGGCGAAGCGGATCTTCCACAGGCCCACGCTGCCGGCGATGTCCATCACGCGCTTGATCTGTTCATGCTTGGTCAGGGTATCGCCGCGGATGACCAGCGGCGTGCTCTGACCCGACGTCTTGACGGCATTGTACAGAACCGTTTTGAGCTGCGCCTCGTTCAGGCGGGTGTGCGCAACGGAGATGATTCCCTCGCTGTCCACGTCCACGACCACGGTGCGGGGATCCTTGACTTCCTCGACCGGTCCGTGGGGCGACATGGCCATGCGGACCTGGGTTTGCAGGGCCTTCTGGTCCATGTCCACGGTGGTGATGAAAAAGATGATCAGCTGGAACACGACGTCGATCATCGGCGTCATGTCCAGCTGGGCATCCGGATGGTTCTTTTTCATGGGCGCCTCCCGGCCGGCCTCGGGGGCCTATTCCTCCACGACTTCCACGTTGCGCAGGGCCTTGATCAGATCCATGGTCAGCCCTTCCATGCTCAGGATGATGCGGGAGAGCCGGTTCTTGAAGTAGGTGTAGAACGACACCGCGGGGATGGCGATGCACAGGCCGGCGGCGGTGGTCCAGAGGGCCTGGGCGATGTTCATGGCCAGCAGGGACTGCTGGGCGGCGCCGGCCTGGCTCGTAGCGAGGTTGGCGAACGCCGCGATCATGCCCTGGACCGTTCCGAGCAGCCCGAGCATCGGGGCGATGCTGCCGCACATGTTCAGGTAGGACACGCGCTGCATCAGCTTTTCGCTTTCGAGATCGGCGGCGGACGCGACCTGTTCCTGAATGACTTCGAAGCCTTCCTTCACGTTGCGGAAGCCCGCCATCAGGATGGCGCTGAGGACGCCCGGCTCCTGCTCGCAGCGCTGCATGGCCTTCATCACGTCGCCCTGCTCCATCGCCTCGCGCACGTCGTTGACCAGCGAATCGGGGATGATCTTCTTGGGGTTGACGGTGATGGAGAAGTCAATGGCCAGCCAGGCCGCCGCCACGGAGCAGCCCAGCAGGGCCGTCCACAGAATGATGCCCAGCCATCCGGACCCGGCGATGATGGACCACAGGCCCATGCCGCCGCCGTCATCCGCCGCGGCATCGGCCGCCACGGCCTCATCCATGACCATTTCCTGGGCCCAGCCAACCGCCGGCAGCAGCACCAGGGCGGCCAACACCACCATCCAAATCACCACTAGAGATTTCTTGGACATGTCGTTTTCTCCTTGCTCGTTTTCTACATCGGTTCGGGGCTACAGCTTGGCCTGGGCCTGGGCGGCCTGGGGCGCGGACGGAAACTTCTCCACCAGCCGCCGGTACAGATCCTTGGCGCGCGGATCGCGCAGGGCTTCCAGGGCCTGGGCGGCCTTGAGATGGGCTTCGCCCTGGATGGCCGGATCCTTGACGTCGATGAACAGGATGGCGGTGCGCAGGAAGTCCAGCGCGGCCTGTTCCAGGTTGTTCTGGGCCACCTGAATGTCGCCGCGCATGATCTGGGCCCGGGCGGCATCCGGCCGGCTGCCGGAGGCGGCCACGGCATCCAGTTCGCGGACCAGCGCCGGGTACTGCTTGGCGGCCAGCATGGCCTGGCGCATGCCCCAGGCGGCGTCCGCATTGGTCTTTTTCAGGTCGGGGGCCAGCGCGAACAGCTTGTTGTAGGCCGCCACCGCCCCCTCGGCGTCGCCCTTGGCCAGGAGCGCCTGCGGCAGGAGCTTCGATGCCTCGATGTCCCAGTTCAGGAGCCGGTAGTCCGTGATGATCTTGCCCAGCAGCTTGATCGCGTTGTCGTGCTTGCCGGCCCGCAGGGCCTCCACGGCCTGGTCGAATTCGGCCGGCTTGTCGGCCACCGCCTGCACGTAGCTGCCTTTGGGAAAGGTCTGGATGCCTTTGAGGGTCGTCAGGTTGATGTCGCCGTTCTGGAGGGCGCGGATTGCCGTGCCATCCACGCGCCGGCCGTTCTTCAGCACGACATAGGGAGCCGCGAAGGCCTCGCCGACGGCCAGAGCCGCCGCCAACCCGATCCAAGCAAGTGTCTGTTTCGTCATCATGGCTGTTCTTCTCCCTTGTCTACATTCCTACGGGGCCGGGGCGGCCTGCTCCGGCGCGGTCGGCGCCACCTCGGCCGCCAGCTTCAGGGTGGCCGCGGTCCGCTTCTGGCGGATTTCGCCCACCTTGGGGCTGGTGGGATACAGTTCCAGATAGCGGTCCGCGCTTTCGATCACCTCGGCATGGCGGCCCATCTCGTCGGCCAGCGCCAGGCCTTCGAGAATGGCGGTTTCGATCTGCTTGCGGGCCTTTTCGGTCTTGCCGCCGCCGAAATACTCCAGGCGCTTGTAGGCCGCCAGCGCGCCGGTCTGGTCGCCTTCGGCCTTGAGCACCTCGGCATAGAGCAGGCTGGTGTCGTTGACCACTTCCGGCTCGCGCGCGTACTTGAAGATGTCGCCGATGGCCACCTTGGCGGCGGCGAGCTGGTTGAGCTTCATGTTGGCGCTGGCCAGCTTGAGCTTGGCCGGATAGAACAGCGCGGAGTTGGGCCAGCGCCGCATCAGGTCGTCGAGCGATTCCACCGCGCCGGCATACTGGCCCAGTTCGTAGCGGGCGGCGCCGATGCCGTAGAGGGCGCGCTCCAGCAGGGCACGGTCTTCGGTCTTGCCCACCACCTGGCTGAAAGCCTGCTCGGCTTCGGTCCACTGTTCCTTGTCCAGCATGGCCTGGCCCACGCGGACGAATTCGCCTTCGGAATAGCTGCCGGGGCTGGCCAGCATCGCCCCCAGCGCCTCCCGGGCCTGGTCGAACTGTTCGAGTTCCAGCGCCCCGTTGATGCGCGCATACTGCGCGTTCTTGCCTTCATCCGTGTCCGGGTACTCCTGGGCCAGCCGGGCGAAGGTCGCGTTGGCCCCGGGATCCTTCAGGGCCATCTGGAGCGACCCCTTGAGGTTCAGGGCCTTCGGCGCCAGGGCGGACTGCGGGTGGTACTGGAGGAATTCGTCGAGCTTGGCGACGGCCGCCTTGCGGGTGGCGTCGCTGGGCAGCCGGCTCAGGCTGAAGGCCAGGTAGAAGCGCGCCTGTTCCAGCAGTTTGGCGTTGCGCTCCAGTTCCTCCGCGCTGCGGCCGTAGGGATTGCCTTCCGGAGAGAGGGCGGCGACAAGGGCATTGAACTGGCGGACGGCGTTGGGCAGGTCGCCGGTCTGCCGGTAGGAATCGCCCAGCGCAAACATCGCCTGGGCCAGGTTCGGGCTCGGGCTGCCCTTGCTTTCCTCGATATAGAGCTTCATGCCCTCGACCGCGCCGGCGTAATCCTTGTCCAGATACGACCGCCAGGCGCGCCGCGACAGCGCCTTGGTGTAGTTCTGGTCCTGGGGATAGTCGGTAATGATCTTGGCGTAGAACGCATCGGCCTTTTCCTGATCCTTGGCCTGCTCGGCCTTCTGGGCCAGGTAGAACAGGATCTGGCCCGCGCGGGCATCCCTCGGCGTGTACTTCAAGTACTGGTTGTACATGTACAGCCCCATCTCCGCGTTGCCGCCGTCCTCGTACAGCTTGCCCAGCGACACCAGCGCCCGCGCCGGGATGTCGCTCTTGCCGGCAAACCGCTCGCCGATGTAGAGCGCGACCATCTTGGCGTAGAGATGATCGTTCTGGTGCATGTAGCACTGGGCCAGGTTGCCCAGCGCGCCGATCGAGAGATCGCCCGCCTCCGGGAACTGCTCCAGCACCCGCAGGTATTCCTTGGACGCCTCTTGGTATTTCTTCTGGCGGAACAGATTGTCCGCCATCATGAATTCCGTCCCCGCCAGCTTGCTGGCCGCCACGGTGGACAGGTCGATCTTGACCGTCTTGCCGTAGGTCGTTTCCAGGATGTCCTTGATGGCCTTGGCTTCCATGCCCGCCGCCGGCCCCCAGGGGCTGTCGGCATACTTCACGAACACGTTGTAGTATTCGCCCAGGGCCTTGCTGTAGGCCGCCACGGCCTCGGCCTCCTTGCCCTCCTGCCCCGCCAGGCGGTCGGCCTCTTCCTTCCACAGGCGCCCCAGCAGGGAGCGCGCCCCCGCCATCGGGCTCTCCCGCATCGGCATCCCCAGCTCCTTCAGCGTCTCGTCAATCGGCTTGATGATGTCCATGTGGCTCATCAGCACCTTGCGCGCGCCCTCGGGATTGCCCCGCGCCAGCTCGACATTGGCCATGATCACGATGGAATCCACGAACTGCAGATCCAGCCCGCCCCACTGCAGGGTCTCGCACAGCTTCAGCACTTCCTCGAGCAGCTTGTTCTTCTCGTCGCCGGACTTCTTTTCCGCCGCCTTCACCAGCGCCTGCGCCCGCGCCAGGATCATCGAGCGCTTCAGGTCCGGCGATTCCGTGATGTCCTCGACCCGCTTGTAGCTGACCGCCGCCCCTTCGTAGTCGCCGATCATTTCCTTCATCTGCGCGTACTGGTAGGCCGCGTCGCGGTAGCGCAGCATCACGTCCTTGTCCGTCGGCGCCTTCCCCTCGTACAGCTTGAAGAAATCATCGTACAGCGCGCGCGCCTTGTCCGTCTCCCCGATCGCGAAATAATTCTTCCCCAGGGCCAGGCTGATGGCCTGCGCCTGCGGATTGGACATCCCCATCTCCCGCACCAGCGCCTCCGCCTCGTCGAACTTGCGCCCCTTGATCAGGATTTCGGCCTCGACGACCTTGGTGCGGTCGCGCTGCCCCGGATCCTTCAGCAGTATGGCATCCACCACCTTGCGGGCGAAATCCGGAAACGACGGTTCAAAGCTGATCAGCCCCGACGCAAACTCCAGGTCCTCGTCCACCCCCGCCCGCACCGTCGCCGCCGTCCCCGCCAGCAGGGCCGCGACCAGTGCCATCCGAAGCCCCGCTCCCGCGCCCGGCCCCATCCCCCGAAATCCCGGACGCCCAACCGATGAACGCGATTGCAGATTCATGACTTGTTCTTACCCTTTCCCCCGGGATATCGTCAAGCATCGAAACCGGTTTTGATGAGGATGTTATGATGTTCAAACCCTGCGGCGCAACCGGCAAACAGTTGTCGGCAATCGGATTCGGCGGCATGCGCCTGCCCGACCCCCGCCGGCCGGACAAGGCCATCGAACTGCTGCACGCCGCCCGCCGCGCCGGCATCACCTACTTCGACACCGCCCCGTTCTACTGCGACGACCGCAGCGAAGACATTTTCGGCGAGGCCCTGCGCACGATGCCCGACTCGCCCCTGCCGCTGTATGTCTCCTCCAAATGCTCGAAACCCGACGGCGACGGATTCCGCCGCAGCCTCGAGCGGTCGCTGGCCCGCCTGGGCCTCGACCGGATCGCCTTCTTCCACCTCTGGTGCGTGATGGATCCCGCCGACTGGCGGCAGCGGGTGGACGGCGGAGCGCTCGCCGCCGCCCTCCGCGCCCGCGACGAAGGCCTGATCGAACACGTCTGCGTCTCCACCCATATGCGCGGGCCCGATGCCGCCCGCCTCCTGGCCGACCATCCGGAGATTGATCTCGTCACCCTGGGCTACTGCGCCATCAACTTCCCGTACCGCCGCGAAGGCGTCGAAGCCGCCGCCCGCCTGCGCAAAGGCGTCGTGGCCATGAATCCCCTCGGCGGCGGCCTCATCCCCCAACATCCGGACGTCTTCGACTTCATCCGGGCCCCCGGCGACCCCGATGTCGTCACCGCCGCCCTGCGCTTCCTCGTCTCCGACCCCGCCGTCACCACCGCCCTGGTCGGATTCAGCGCCCTCCATGAACTCGAGGCCGCCGTGAACGCCCTGCACGACTTCACCCCCCGCCCCCCGGACCACCTGGAAACCCTTCGCGCGAACATCGAACGCGGCTTCAACGAAATGTGCACCGGCTGCGGCTACTGCCTGCCCTGCCCGCAGGACATCCCCATTCCGCAATACATGGATATTCACAACCGGATCCAGCTCGGCGCCTCTCCCGACGACATCCGCGACCGGTTTCGCCTGCATTGGGGACTGACCCCCGACGGCGCCGCCCGCTGCGTCCAGTGCGGCCTCTGCGAAACCCGCTGCACCCAGCACCTCCCCATCATCCGGCGCCTCCAGACCCTCGCCGAACTGCGCTTCCCGTAGCGCAAGCGCGCGTGGGGGGGGGGCAGGGACCATGGGGTTGGGACGTTGATCCGGCATTCCACAGCGACCTGATTCACCCCCGGCACAAGGCCATGGGGGTCTTTCTGGATTTTCCACACCGTGGAAAAAAGTTTTCCATGGCGTGGAAAACGGCGCGAAAATTTTTCCATACCGTGGAAAATCCCGAACCGTTTTTTCCACGCCGTGGAAAATCCGGATTTTTCGCCCTCCCTCCCCCGGCGGGCCGCCGGGAATCCGGCTCAGTACTTGCGGATGACGGCGCGGACAATGCCGCCGATTTCCAGCGAATGCTTCGGGCGGATGAAGTGGTACTTGGGATTGGCGGGATCGAGCCGCACGCCGGCCTTGTCGCGCATGTAGTACTTCAGCGTCCACTCGTCATCCACCCGGGCGACGACAATATCGTTCAGGTTGGGCCGGGGGCCCTTTTCCACCAGAACGAGATCGCCCGGCATGATGCCGGCGTCGATCATCGAGTCCCCGCGCACCGTCAGCATGAAGGTGTTGTCCGGATTCTTCACCAGGTAGTCGTCTAGCGTGATGGCTTCGGCGTCCTGCTGCTCCTCCTGGGTCGGAAAGCCGGCGGCGATGGACCCCAGCAGGCGGACCGTCCCCGTCAGCTTGGGCAGCAGCGCCAGACGGCCGTTGGCGTCCTTGATCACGTACCCATGCTCCTCCAGCCGGTTCAGCACCCCGAACACGGCGTTCTTGGACCGGTAGCCGAACAGATCGAGCATCTCGGCAAAGGTCGGCGCGCGGCGCTCGTCGCGCCAGAACCGGCGCAGCTGGCGAATCCGGCTTTCCAAATCGAGTACGCGGGGCATGGCATTATCCTCCGGTTGGGTGGTTATTCTGCCTCCATATAACTGAACTCCTGTTCATCTGGCAAGTCTTTTTTCGCACGGGGTGTCGGATTGGGCGCATCTGCGACGCCAGGATTGGCCCTCGTCGCGCGGGGCTCACGTCCCGCGCGGATCCACCCAACCGCACGCGGCAGGAGCCGTGTGCCGCGAAACAACAGGCTGTACGGCTGTCATCCCGAGCGGAGTCGAGGGATCTCAGCCGGGTCCCGCAGGCCGGGCCCGAGATGTCTCGACTTCGCTCGACATGACCGGTAAAATGTCACGGCATGACTTCATAATCGTAGATGCGCCCTATCGCCCTATCGGATTTTATCTTTTCATCGGGCCGAACACCCGCTAGGCTCGCCGGCGAATGAGAAAGACAACCCCTGGAGGTCTGCCGATGAAATCGAAATTCGCGTTGATGCTGTCCGCCTGCCTGTGCCTGGCGGTTCTGTCCCCCGCCGGAGCCGGCGTGCTGGGCGTGCTGGAAATCCGCGGCATGGACAATGTCGCCGGAGCGGTCCTGGAACTGAGCCAGGCCGTCGGCCAGCCCGTGCCCCGGGAAGTCATTACCATGGGCGTGAACGGCCTGCTGGGTTCGCCGGCCGGCGTGGGCCTGGAGCCCAACGGCACGATCCGGGCCCTGTGGATGGACAACGACACCCCCGCCGGCGCCCTGGTGCTTCAGCTGCCGGTGCCCGACGACGGCAGCGCCTATCTGGCCGCGCTCGCCGATTCCGGCTGGTCCAGCGACAGCGAAACCGCGGACGGCCTGATCCATCTGGCCGCCCCGGCCGGCCAGTTCTCCCTGTGGACGGAAGCCTACGCCCTGAAAGGCGAGCGCACCCTGCTGGCCGCCCAGACCGCCCGCGACGTGCGCGCGGCCGCCGAAGCCGCCGCCGCCCTGCCGGCCATCCTGCCGGTTGAAGGCGTCGCCGCCGTCCAGGTTCACCCCGCCGCCCTCGTGGAAGCCTACGGCGACCGCCTGGCCGCCCAGATGCAAGAGGCCTTTGAAGCCGTCCCCGACGAGGCCGGTGATGCCGCCGCCATGGGCCGGCTGTACATCGAAGGCTATCTGGCCGTCGGACGCCAGATCCAGTCGTTCGCCGAGGGCATCGGCGTGGGCGATGGCCACCTCCTCCTGCACGTGGACATGACCCCGGTGGCCGGCAGCCGCCTGGCCCGCTGGGTCGCCACGATCGAGTCCCCCTCCCCGGCCACCGGGGTGGCCAATCTCCCCGGCGCGATCTTTTCCGCCGCCGCCCACCTCGGCGACCTGTCGCTGATCCGGGAACCCTATTTCCGCTATATGGAACAGTTGCTGGGCATCATGGGCCGCCAGATGCCCGCGGACTCCATGACCGACTACCTGGAATCCCTCAAGGCCTACTGGGAAAACTCCGGCAGCGATTTCGGCCTGGCCGTGCTGCCCCCCACCCGGGAAGCCCCCCTGCGCATGGCCGAATACCTGTCGGTCCGGAATCCCGCTGCGCTGCGCGGGCTGAATGCCCGGATGATCGGCGCCGCCAACAACCTGTTCCAGGCCTCGATGGCCACCGCCCCCTCCCAGCCCTTCACATTCGAACTGGTCGCCGGAGAATCCCGCGAATACCGGGAAATCCCCGTTGACCGTATGACCTACCGCCTCACGGCCGGCCCGGACATGGCGAAAATCTGGCCCGAAGGCCGCACGCTGGAACTCGGCATCGAACAGGCCTGGCTGCCGGACGGTGTGCTGGTGGGCATCGGCGGCTCCGACATCACCGACCAGCTGGTGGACCGCGCCCTCGACGGCGCAGCCGCCCCGATCTCGGACCTCGATGCCTGGAAAGCCTTCTTCCCCCGCCCGGATGCGGGCCTGGCGGAGATGGCCCATGCCGCGGTGTTTGACGGCCTGCGCGAATATCTCGGCCTGCTGGATTCCGTGACCGGCGAGGAGATGGTCCAGGCCATCCCCGCGGGCCGCGGCAACCTCTCCTGGCTCTCCTATCGCTCGCCCACCGGCATCCGCGCCCGCATGCGCTTCGGCCTCGACGACCTCGGCGCCATCGCCCAAAAGGCCCGGGAAGCCCAGCAGCGCGCCGCCGCCGCCCAGCAGGCCCAGATGGAGAAATTCCAGCGCGAACTGGAAGAAGAAGGCTACGATTTCCAGGAGCTGGACGAAGCCGAAACCGGCGACGGGGAGATGGACGCGGATGAAGCGGACGACTGGGGAATGGAAGAAGACGAGGAAGAAGCGGAGGAGGATCTGTTCGCCCCCGCCGAAACCATCGACGAACCCGCCCCCATGGAAGCCATCGAAGACTGACCGGTCTTCTGGTCGGCCGCACGCCGGAGGGCACCCCGCCCTCCGGCTTTTTCATGGGTTCAATACGGGGACTCCCCCCGTCCCCTCCGAATCCCCCTCTTTGTCCTGCTCCTAATTGTACTCCTACTCGTAATCATACTCTTACTCGTACTCGCCCAGCTCCCGATGGCAGTTGATTGGATTAGAACATCTTCATGTA
>ERZ795048.1040-NODE-1040-length-26465-cov-24.087278_pt1 | contig 26465 bp, 17 predicted proteins | sample MGYA00375132_ERZ795048 | MGnify/ENA primary metagenome ERZ795048 (study PRJEB30177, sample SAMN05720225) | activated sludge metagenome | isolation source: Anaerobic digester | place: Hong Kong | collected 2014-12-17 ... | reverse complement strand
TATTGGGGTGTATAGGTAATTTATTTACCAATTCCACTTCCTTTTTAAGCCTTACAGTTTCAAGTTCAGGTTTTACCTTAGATATTTTTATGGCTACCCATCTGTCGCGATAAGTATCATAAGCTTTAAATACCTCTCCAAATCCACCCTCGCCAAGCTGGTCGTTGGTTGGATTGTAGGTGAAGCGTTTTTGAAATTCTTCGTAGGTCATAGTTTAATCGTAAACAATATGCTAATAATAAATTCAATTAACAATCCCAAGGACTTCCACCATCTTCGCCACATTTTGAGCAGTAATCATGAGCTTTGGAAAATTTGCTGTTACCAATTTGATTGAGTATCGCATTCTGAGCAAAAATAGTAGTAGCTACAAAAAATAATAATATCGAAAGTAATAACTTGAGTGACTTTTTACTTCTCATAATCTATATTTGTTTAAAACACATACCAAGAAACAATTACGGCCAAAATAAAAATAAATACTCCAAATGCAGCAAAAATTAGCATTCCCTTTAGCATATTTTATAAATTTAAGATATCCTCCCTACAGTTTACTTTCTCAAATTTTCATCTGTCACAAGGTCACTTTCCGTGGTGATTAGCCACTCACCTTTAATTTTTTCAATATACAGATAGGAAGGATAATAGTTTATTTCGCTATTTAATATTGTTTTCTTGTTGAAAGAGCATTTAACGATTTTTGAACTAATCTCTTCAACTTTAATATCTCCTTCTATATAATGCTTGAAATCAGGATGTTTTTCAAAGAAACTTGCTTTCTTGCTTATACACTCATTTCTACTTAAGTATGTTTGATAAAAGTTTACTGTAGATGCATATAAAGAATAAAAATCATCCAAATCTTTTGTATTATGAATATCATTCCAATCATTAACTATTTCTATATATTTTTCAAAGTTTTTTCCTTTTGAAAAATTTTCCTGTGCCTCATCCTCATTATCTCTTTTTTCTTCAGTATTAGTAATACTATTATTACTGGGTTTTCCAAAATAGTTAATATTGTCAATTATCAAGAAAATAATGACTATACCAAAAACTATAAATAGAAATATTCGAACCCATTTTTTCCAGTTTGGCTTTTTTGTATTCTGTACGGATTTTGAAGAATCGACCTCTTTCTTACTGACTTGCTTTTGCTCATTATTGATAGGGTTGTCAATAAAAGTCTTGTCCTCATTTGTTAATATACTTGTTTCTTCAGCTTTTATCTCTGTAGAGGCTTGTTTATTTTGATTTGTATGCAGGCTATTACTTAATTCAATTGCAGAACGCACTCTCTTGTTGGAATCCCTAACAAGACACTGTTTTATTACAACTTGCCATTCATTAGGTAAATTTTCTATCGCTTCTGTAATATCGAGCTCAACAATCTGTTCAAATATCTTTTTTTCGGCCTCTGCTGAGCCTGAGCTATTAGAATCAATTGAAAATAAGTCAGTAGCCGTAAAAACCTGATATACAATAACTCCATAACTCCACAAATCGGTATTCATGCGAAGTTCTTCACCACGCAATTGTTCCGGAGAACTATACTTAAGAGTACCTCCACCAAAAGAGTTTGAAAAACGTGATTCCCCTTCTTGCCATATTTGTTTACTTAAACCAAAATCGGTAATTACCGGTATTATTTTTTCACCACGTTTTACAATTAAAATATTGCCGGGTTTCAAATCACGATGAACAACATTATGCTTATGCAAATGCATTATACCTTGCAATAAATCAATTGCTATTTGCTCCTTTTGGTTTTCTGATAATCCATTTTTAATTGCATCGGAAAGGTTTCCATCTTCATAGTACTGCATAACAGCATAATCGAATAGTCCCTGCGGGCTCTCAAAAGTATGAAGTTCTTCATAATTGGCAATATTTGGATGTTTTGGAAGGTCTTTAATTGCTTCAAACTCATCTTTTAAAGAGAATTCTTTGTTACCAATGCTTTTAACTTCAGAGACCTTTATTGCAACTTTTCTGTGCAACACATTATCCTCCGCCATATAAACAGTACCAAATGCACCTCCGCCAATCTTGTCTGTGCGAATATCGTAGGAGTATCGAGAGAAAAATTCTTGTTGTATCATTTATTTTCAATTTTGCATTTTCAAAAAATAAATTCGATGGGGCTCCGCCCCATACCCCAAATAGACAAATTGTCTAATAGTCAACTAGTCCTGAAGGCAACGAACAGAAAAACCAACACTACGACTGTAGATGTACACGTATGCATCCTTGATGTCGCTACTGACGCCCAGGCCCCACGCATCAATACTATCATTAGGCGAGGAAGACCAAAAGTAGCCGCGGCCACCAATGCCGTCGAAATCACCATAGTAGTAACGCCAACCGCCAAACAAGGCAGAAAAACCGCTGCTGCCGCTAGGAATTAAAGCATTATAGGCATTACTGCCTTCACCACCATAATTATTTAATAAGGTTTCAAACTCGCTTTTACTGGGTAAATGCCAGCCGGCGGGGCAGGCTTTTTTTGCTGTTTCCCAGTCGTATAATCTGCCGTATTTGTTGCAATTACTACTATTATCATCGTAGCACCAAGAGCCACTGCCGATATTATAATTCAGGTTTTCTGCCATCCAAACCTGGGTGCCAATTTTTACGGTTTTATAGGTTTTTCCGTCTCGAGTATCTGTAAAACTTCCGTATTTTGAAGCTACTTGTTTTTGCTTTGTTGTAAAAAATATCTCATTGCCATAGGCTGTGCCGGCTTCGTTTATGGCGTAGGCTCTTGCGTAGTATTTTGTGTTGCTTTGTAAACTGCTTAGGTTTGCAGTAAAACTGCCTGTGCCACTGCCCGAGCGTAGTTTGTTGCTGCTTGTGGTGGGATTTGAGCCGGTGCTGTAAACTATGCCTCGCTCGCTTATTGTGCCATTGCCTGAGTTGCTTATATTACCGCTTATACTGGCGGAGGTTTCGCTTAGGTTTGTGGCGGAGCCGGTGCTTAGGCTTGGTAAAATAATTTCCGGCTCCTGCTTGGCTGGCTCGCTTGTTTCCGGCTCAAAATTTTCAACCACTTGTTCTGTGGTAACTCTTTCGTTTTGTTTGGTACTCCACGGTTGCCAAACAAATAACACCACGGCAAATAATACCCCGATAAGTATAGCAGGAACAAGCCATTTGGGTGTTTTTTGGGTAGTAGTGGCAGCAGGAGGGGCTTGGCGCTCTGTGCTTCCGGGCTCAGGGTCTTTGAGTGTAGATTCCGGCTCTGCTTGGTTTACTACGGGTTTGGTTTTTTCGGCGGGTGGAATTATTTGGGTTTCTGCACCGGGGCTGCCTGCCAGTATGCTTTCTATTTCGGATGCCTTGTGTACACGTTGGGCAGGATCGTTTACCAAGCATTGGCGTATGGCTGTTTGCCAGGGTTCGGCTATCTGCTGTATGCCTGCCGGTAAACTGCCACTGTTTATTTGGCTAAAAAGCTCTGCTCTGCCGGCTTCACTGGTAGTAGGGTGTCCGCCGGTGGTAAATGGCAAATTGCCGCTTAGCAACCAATATGCTATTACCCCAAAACTCCACAAGTCGGTGTTTTTGCGAATGGTTTTGTCGCCCAACTGCTCGGGAGAAGCATAGCTTAATGTGCCTGCTCCGGCTATGGAGTTATTAAATACCGAACTTTTGTTAATGTCTAACTGCTTGCTTATGCCAAAATCGGTAATTTTTGGAATATACTCGCCATTTCGGTTTACAATAAGAATATTCTGGGGCTTAATGTCGCGGTGTATAATGCCCTGTGTGTGTAAAAAGTCTATTCCGGAAAGAATCTGCCTTAGAATGGATTGCTTTTGCCTGATGCTTAAAGGTTGCCTCTCTAATAATTGATTTAAATTGCCTTGTTCGTAATACATCAGCACACCATAGTCGTATGTGCCTACAGGGAATTCAAAAGTGTAACACTCTTCGTATCGTGCAATGTTAGGATGTGTAGGAAGCTTGTTAATAAGTTCTACTTCTTTTTTGAGTCTAATTTGCTCAAGTCCTGTTTTAACTTCTGCTACCTTAATTGCCACCCACCTGTCTAAGTGATTATCATAAGCTTTAAATACTTTACCGAACCCGCCTTCGCCAAGTTGGTCAGTGGTTTGGTTGTATGTGTATCGTTTTTGAAATTCCTGATAGGTCATAATAAATAATAAGCTGTACTTCAAGTATGTTTATCTTGTTATTACCTGTTTTTGGTTTTATATGTATTTAATCCATTCAAAAGCATATAAATTGATTAATATAAACTTTTTCTACTTTTTAACGTAAAAGAAGCTTTTTACAAATGGCTAAAATAATACTTTTATATTTTATAAAAAAGTACATATCAATATAAAGCTGATTTTTATCAACAACAAAAAAGCTTAGAGGGAGTAATTAATTAATAATCAAGAAAAAACAAAATTTATATCTTTCAGCTATTGTTTGTTTTTAAGCAACTGTAGTTTAATATATTAAATAATATTATAAAAATGTTTTGTGAATATGCGAGTAAATATTAATTTTAAGGTTTTCAATTTTTAAGTATAAAATATTACTAAAATGAAACATGTTTCTTTAATAGCTAACACAGGTGTTCAGTTTATTGATTTTACAATTGATTTAAGCGAAGAGTCGGATGCGATAAAAGTAAGAACACTATTGGCTGAAATTGAGAAAGATTTAGGCAATGGGGAAAAAGAGTTTGAGTTAGAATTTCCATATCATTACGAGAGTCAAGATATTTATATAGTTGAAAACGAAATTAATAAAGAAGCAATTGATAGTGATACTGGCTTTATTGATGAAGAAAAGATTAGAGAAGAATATATACGTGAAATAGACGAAGACTTCATATTTACATTACGAGCACGCGACAGTATTAATTTATTTGAAGACACATGGTTACCCATTCCATTTTTTAGACAAAAGACAAGTGGAACCTTTCATTTTGGACCTTTAACATGGGCAAGAGTTTATATTTCAAAAATTCCTGAAAGGGAGAAAGATGGCAACGATACCCACAAAGTAGTTGTAGCTATCGACACTACTTGTAGTGATGGTAATTCTGAGCTAAATTCAAAATCATATACAGTACCTAATTTGATTGATGCAGATGGTTCTGCTTTTAGATGTCAAAGTTCTAAAGTTGAAATATATAATTATTGTGCCGCAGTTAACAAAGCAGAAGACGACGAGGTGTATGAAGAAGATTACTGGGTGCTAAACTGGTTAGAAAAAACATACAAGTCGTTATGTACCTCTAAAAATATCCGTAAAAACGAAAAGAATTATTATTATGTAGGTTTATATCTCAACTTTATTGAAGTATTAAATAAGACGGAAAAATTACCGGTAGTTACTCTTCATGAATCTACAAAAGACCCACTAGAAGTAGATTTAATATTAGATATTGGAAATAATAGAACATGTGGGATATTATTTCAAAGTACCAACATCGATCAAAGTTTCAATTTCAGCAAGGCTATGCCTCTTGAATTAAGAGATTTATCTTATCCAAATAAAACATATTCCGATCCTTTTGATATGACATTAGCGTTTGTAGAGGCAGAATTTGGCAAAGCCGATTTCTATAATTCGGGCAACCCAAATGCTTTCACATGGCCTAGTATTATCCGTATTGGACCCGAAGCCAAACGTTTAATGACGGTAGTGGCAAATGGGCAAATGTCGAATACTGCCATGTCGAGTCCTAAACGCTATTTGTGGGATACTAAAGCAAGTAGATATCCATGGGAATTTATTACTGAAAATAAGATAAGCACATCCTTACGTCCAAAACCGGCAATAAATAAGTTTTTAACAGAGTATTTTACCGACGACGGTAGCTTTATCCCTGCAGCAAACAGCAAAAAAGGTGAGCATTTAGTTGCCTTAACTTCAAATTATTCGCGTAGTTCGTTAATGACTTTTGTGATGATAGAACTTATTCTAAATTCTATTTCATTTATAAATAGTTATAAGTTTCGACATAACAAAGGAGATGAGTTATTACCAAGAAAACTGCGCAGGATTGTTTTAACTTGCCCTACAGCAATGACAATAGAAGAAAAAATAACATTGCGTTTACGGGCACAAAATGCAGTATTAGCACTTAAAAACTGCTTCAGCACTATGCTTTTAGATCAAATAGACATAGATATTCCCGACGACTCACATGAAGATCTTAATAATGCAAATCTAAATATCACCGAAGGGCTCCAGATTATTCCCAACCCCAGAGACATTAGTAAGCCCGATAAGCAAAAAGGAGATTGGGGATACGATGAAGCTACATGTGTGCAATTAGCTTTTGTATATGGAGAAATTTTCTCTCGTTTTAATGGAAATGCCAATTTGTTTTTTCAACTTAATGGCAAGAAAAGACGAAACATGCATTTCGACGATGCTTCAACAATAACTGTTGCCAGTGTTGATATTGGAGGAGGCACAACAGACCTGATGATTTGTGCATATCAAAACGATCCAGATTCTCAGGTAGCGTCTTTAGTGCCACAGCCTCTTTTTTGGGATGGATTTAATTTTGCCGGAGATGATATAATAAAGCGAATTATTGAAAGACTTGTAATTCCGCCTATTGGTAAATATGCAAAATCGAAAGGAGGCAAAGAGGTTCACAAAACGCTAAAACTACTTCTTGGCACTGAAACAGTAAACACTACAGCTAAAGATATTGGTTTTAGAAAACAATTCAGCAATCAAATTGCCATACCTATTGCCTACTATTTTATGACACATGCAGCTCAAAACATGCAAACAAGTAATGTGGGTTGGTCTGAAATTTTTTCTGACATTTCACCTAATTCAGAATTAATAAGCTTTATTAATAATGAGTTTCGTTTAAAAGCCAGCACGAAAGATTTCGACATAAGAGAAACTAAATGGGATGTAGATACAAATGCAATAAATTTAGTAGTACAAGACATATTAGAAAAAATGATTGGTGAATTATCTACAATTATTTCTCAATATCAGTGCGATTTCTTATTATTGGCAGGAAGACCAACCACCTTACCCATTGTAGAAGAAATGTTTTTACGATATCTTCCTGTTTGGCCCGGGCGTATTGTTAAATTAGGTAATTACCGAATTGGAGAATGGTATCCTTTCCACGATGGATTAGGCAGAATAAAGGACCCAAAAACTTGTGTTGTTGTAGGTGCAACAATTTCTTTGATGAGTAAGCTAGGAAGATTAGACGGGTTTAGAATCGACCCTCAATATCTGAAATCGAGAATAGTAAGTACCGCAAATTATATTGGTAAATATGATAAGGATACTGCAACAATTGCATCAGATTTTATTTATTTAACACCAAATAAAAACACCTGTATTATTAAATTTGAAGGACCAACACAAATTGGCTTTAAGCAGATGAAGGGAGACGATTGGACTGCATCACCACTTTATCGATTGAGTTTTGCGTCAGCAGATTCGGCAGCTAATTTAAGTCATAAGTTGCCATTAATGATTGAAATTAATAGAGATTTCGATTTTAATAAAGAAAAGTTAGAATACGAGGCAAATATAGTTGACAACAATAATCAACCGGTTAGCTCCAAGGAAATTGCTATGGCACTACAGTCATTAGTTGATGAAAATGGTTATTGGATGGATACAGGAAAATTTGATTTACCAATATTTGATGACTTTTAAAGAATATTTAAATAGTGAGTATGGCAAAGATTGTAAAAAAAATAAGTGTAGAACCTAGGGAGGATTTAAAAGACAATAGTAGCAAAGGCAATACTATTAAGAAAACTACTATTAATGACCAAAGTGCTCCTAATGACGACAAAATGGATGAATCAAGTGATACTTCCGAAAACCTTATTGATGATAATTTCAAGCTTACTGATTCTGAAAAAGATACTATACCTTACAATGAACATAATCAGTTTTCAAGTGAACTGGGGAACACTACAGAAAGAGCAGTAGAGTTGTTGGCACAAACTTTTGGGATGAATTTTTTTGAGAATATTAGGAAAAATAAGGTTTTTAATTTGCCGCTTCAGGACTCTGAAATACCATTGAACCAATGGTTAATTGAGCTATTAAATACATATATTAGTTTCGAAAGCATAAACGAAATAATTCAATCAATAGAAAGATTACATGTAAATCAGGAATCACTTCAAACTAAACTTGAAGATTTGTCAAAAGAATTAGAAAATTCGGAAAAGACTTATAGCGACAAAATTTCTGAACTTATGAATGAACTGAACGAAACAAAAAGCCAAAAAACCAAACAAGATAAGAAAATTACCACGTCCATACCAATAAATATGTTAACCCAAGCCATTCCTGACAATGACGGGTATGGAACGATAAAGTCGTTAATAGAAGAAGCAAGCGAAGAACCATCGCCAGAAACAGGCAAATTTATTATAAGATATATTAATGGTTTTATTGGCTTAATCAAAAAAGCGAGTATGCCATGCGATACAGAGCAAGAAAAGGTTGAGTTATATCATGCCGAGCTAAGTAATATTCTTCGTAATGTATCGGGATTGTATATTTCTCAAAGAAGAGCTTTGCTCGATGAATTGGCAAAAATGGTTAATAGCTTTCTGGTAGATTTTATTTTTATTTCACCTGAAGAAACTTTACAAATAGATCCTTTAATACATAATGCCAAAGGTGTTGGTGGTAGTAGGATTAAGGAAGGAGTGAGTTTTGCAGTGTTAGAGAAGTCAACACGAAAAACAATTAAATACGCAGATATTAAGGTATAAAAACGAGCCATTATGAACACAGAATCGATAAAGAAAAAATCAGTAATACTCGAAAAGCAAATTGAAGAAGGGATTCAATGGGTTTCTAAGAATCTACCGGCAGAAGAACGTAAATCAGTTGTTTTAAATCTTAAAAAACATCGAAGAGATAACAATAGGTATAGAAATGCATTGGAGAAACGACCGGTAGTATGTTTGTTTGGGGAGAGTCAGGTTGGGAAGTCTTATGCAGTAACAAATATTGCTACTACCGAAGATAGAACTACTTTTTACGTTAAAAATCCTGAAACAGATTCATACATAAATTTTTTACAAGAAATCAATCCTGAGGGTCAAGGGCGCGAAGCAACAGGTGTTGTAACTCGTTTTACGGTACAAAATGATTATGATAGCAATAAGCCGCCTTTTAAAGTTGTTTTACTTTCACAAACTGATGTGGTAAAAATAATATCGAATAGCTATTTTTCTGATTTTCAAGGTTTGAGTTTTAATGTTGATAGAGATGCTATTTTAGAAAAAATTGCTAATTATAAACTTACAATTAAATCCCGGAAATCAACAAACAATGCTTATGATGAAGATGAAGTTTACGAAATCAAAGAATATTTGGAATCAAGATTTTCGGACAAAGCCATTATAAGCGATTTACGCCATATGCAGTATTGGGATGAAATAATAGCTATCCTGCCTTTCTTAAGTTTAAATGAACGTTGTGATGTATTAGAACCTCTTTGGGGTAAGGTGGATTATTTTTCCCAGTTATATGTTTTATTATGTAGCGCATTAGATCAAATCAATAACGATAAAATAGTTTATGTTAATCAAAGTGTAATCGCTCCAAAATCAGATACGATTGTAGATGTTCAAAGATTAAATGATATTTATAAAAGCTCAGAAACCTATTTAGTAAATGTAGTTACCGATTCGGGAAGTACACAAAAAATAAACAGAGGAATTTTATCCGCATTAACACTCGAATTAGTATTGGTGTTGCCCGAATACTTAAAGGAAAGGGAAAATAGAAAGTTCCTAAATAATATTGACATATTAGACTTTCCGGGAGCACGCTCAAGAAAAAAAGTTGAATATGAGGCTTTTTTACAAAATACTGATGAATTAAAAACTGAAATGTTTTTAAGAGGTAAGGTTGCATACTTATTTGAAAAATACTCTTATCAAATTGAAATAAGTTCATTAATGTTTTGTATGCATGATGTTAAAAGTGAAGTTACAGACTTACCCCATTTTTTATACGGATGGATTAAAAGCAATATTGGTAATAGCCCAAAGCAAAGAGATAGATTTATTCAAGAATTGCAGAATCTTATTCCATCGGGAATACCTATAAATCCTTTATTAATAATTCTAACAAAATATAATAATAATTTACAGTGGCAAGATCATACTGATAAGTTAGAGCCTAAGTCGCATAATTATAAGTGGAGTCATAGATTAAAGGATTTTTTAAATAACTTCTTAACAGAACCCGTTGATGATAAATGGGTAAATAATTGGACTGGGAATAATGTAAGTTTCAAAAATACATTTCTACTCCGCGATCCGTTATATAGTAAAACAGTATTTGATGAACTAGAAACAAAAAAGATTGCAGAAAATGAATCATTAGTAGAATCTGAGGTAATTAAAACTAACCCAACTTATCAACCAATGTATGATGAGCGATTAAAAACGATAAAAGAATCTTTTTTAAGTAATCAATATGTAAACGCTTATTTTCACAATCCCGAAAAAGCATGGTACGAAAGTAGCACGCCAGGCAATACAGGGATGTCTTATATATTAGAATATTTAGAACCGGTAAGCAATCCAATAATTAGAGTTACAAAAATTGAAGAGCTGATTGATGATTTAACTACTACCGTTTTGAATGATTTAGTAAGTTATTACGATGATGGCGATCATGATAAAAAATTGCGTGAGGCAAAAATTCAGTCTGCTAAAACAGCCGTTTCTATGCTTAAATTTTTTAAGGAACAACGACAATTTGGTAATTTCTTGCGAAGCCTATTGATTGAAGAGGATGAGGCATGGAAAGCATACTGGAGTTTTAGAAATGCAAAATATGAAGAGAATTCGCATAACACTACAGCAAACGACTCTTACGAAGTGAGTAATAAGGCAGTTTTAGAAACAATTGGATATACATATAATGACAATATTAGTTTCTTAGAAAATTATGAAGCAGCAAAATCAATGCTTGGTTTTGATGATAATGAAATGAAGGATATAGGTATTGATTATGCCGAAGATGTTCAGGAAAAAAGAAAAGAGCCGAGTGATTATTTAAGCGAAGAGCTATTAAGCATATGGGTAATAAAAATAGATAGGATGTTAAAGGAGCATAAGTCTATTAAAGACAAATCTTTAAACAAAGAAATTGCCGAAAGTTTGGTAAACAATCTTAAAGAATCGAAAAACAGACTTAAAATGGCAAATAATTTAAGTAATCAGCTTAAGCCACACATAGAATCACATGCCAGTACTATTAACTATAATATTGTACCTTATATAGCAACGCGTTTTATTAATACATTTGTTTACAATGCAGGCAATGGGTTTAAGTTTGAAAATTCAGAGAATATTGATATTCCTGATAAAGAGAGTTTGAGTTGTGATAGTATAAAAAGTGGTGAGATTTTATTCGATGCATGGAAACAGCAAATGATGAAAGCATATACCGAAAATGTTTTATATAAATCTACTGTAAAAGATGAAGAAAAATTAAAAAATAATGCACTACTTGGAAAAATTGTTAAGGCTATTCAAGAAATAAATGCATATTAAACTATGGAAACTCGAGTTAAAGTCTCTTTAGAAAAAATAACACCTCTTATTTGCTATGGGCAACATATTTTTGAGTATTATACTGCCATTCAGAAATTCCTGAACGAAAAAATTGGTACTAAAACGAAGTTTCTACTAGGTAAGCCGCAAATACCAAGTGGGGCTTTAGATAGTAAGAGTGACATTTTTTATCATTTATATAATAATTCAGAAAATGTATATAAGTCATTAAGTAAACTAAATAGCAAAGACAAAGAAATTGCTTTGGCTCAATTGAGTTCTATTCTTAAAAGTTTAAACGAAATAATAGAAAACAACAAAAACAGTAAAGACAGTTCTTTAGTTAAATATGCAACAGTTTTAGAAAAAGCAATTGAAATACCGTCAGAAGAACATATTTATTTTGATGGAGAAAATATTGCTTTTACAGCTTGGGGTTTCTATACAGGGAATATCCCCGGTCAAAATAGCTTTAGGATATCTAAATTTGTATCTACATATAGAGCACCAGAACCATTGCCTCTGATTGAGGAGCAACCAGAAAATATTAACAGTTTTGTAGAAGAACAGGAAATAGACAACACGACTATTTCTCCGCCACCACCACCGTTGGTTGTTAAAGAGAAACGAAAGTTTTGGAAGTATTTTTTATGGATATTACTTGCTTGTTTAATTATTGCAGCGATAGTTTTATTAGTAAGTAAATGTGAAAAAGAACCTTTAAAAAGCAAGCATTTGCCAGAAACACCGGGCATAATTCCTCCTGTTGATACAACCGAAATTATTGTCCCACCCGAAGACACATTGAAAGGAGAAATTGTTGGGAATAGACTAGTTGTAATAATTTTTCAAAAAGCAGATACTACAATTACTGTAGATGAGTTTGCAGACAAGTACAAAGAATTATTTCCTGATGATGATTATTTTATTGCTGGATACGATACTTTGTCAATAAAACAAATAATAATTGAATTCCCTGCTGCTGAACGTATAAATGTAAAAGAAAAGCTTAAAGAAAATATAGAAGGTATTTTTATTCTAGATGAAAAATTGTACAACAGCAATAATTACCCTGCCGACCCTGGATTAAATAATTCAGCGCTAGCTTGGGGATTAGAAGCGGTAAAAGTTTTTGACGCATGGAAAACTACCTCAGGTAGTAAGGATATTGTTATTGCTGTATTAGATAATGGATTCGACACCAATCATCCGGAGTTAAGTGGTAAAATAGTAAAGCCATATAATGCTTTTTCTGGAACAAATAAAGTTTCATGTAATAATGGGATACTTATTCATGGGACGCATGTAGCAAGTATTGCTACCGGTAATTCAAACACAGTTGGAGTTTGTGGTATTGCACCCAAATGTTTATTAATGCCGGTACAAATTGGAGATATACATGGAAATATCACCACTTCTAGTGTAGTTAAAGGGTTAATATTCGCTGTAGAAAATGGAGCTGATGTTATTAATATGTCATTTGGAGCTATAATTAATCCCGTGATTTCATACTTGCCAATTGAATATCAGGAAGCTTTAATTGAAACAACAATGACTAATGAATTAGCGGCATATATTGAGCTGTTTTCGTATGCTGAAGCAAATAATGTTTGTTTGGTACAAGCCGCAGGAAACGACAATGTAGTAATTGGTTTTGATGCTATGTCAAGAACGGGAAAGACAATAATCGTTTCAGCTGTTGATGACAAGTTTAATAGAGCTAGTTTCAGCAATTTTGGTAATCGTTCTACAATTAGTGCTCCAGGTGTATCCATTTTTAATGCAACCCCCAACAATAGATATGATTTTTTGGATGGAACCAGTATGGCTTCGCCAATAGTTGCAGGAGCAGTTGCACTAATTAAGTCCGTTTATCCTGACATGACAAATCAGGAGATTTCCGATTTATTAGTGCGTACAGGATCTCCTCTTGGAGTTGTAAACGATAAAGTAATTGGGAACTTATTAAATTTAAGTTTTTTATCCGATAGTATTAGCTATGATAGATGTCTTGATATAGAAGAAGAGATAAGAAAGTTAGAAGAAGAAATTGAAAGACTACGTAAGATGTGTGATCAAGATACAAGCTTATATCTAACAATACCAGAAAATACTTTAGACTGCAATTTTGCTACTGGAAATTGGAAAAGTAGTGAAAACTTAGTCAATAGTGTTTCTAATACCCCAGTTATGCTTTATTTCGACTTTTTTGATAATTGCACGGGGCAAGTAACTTTTGTTGAAAGCAATGGACTTGAGTATTATGCACCCCTTTCGATTACAATAGATAATAATAAAATGATTATAAAGATGGAAAGTGAAGCATCGTCTCCAAACTATGATGGAGGCTATAGTAGATACAGGTTTGAAGCATTACCAGAAAGTATTACTCGTGAAGCATTATGTGTTGCTTATAATATTGCAGATGCACAAAATATTATTGACTTTAAACTATACAAAAGAAATTAGTAAAAAGAATTACTTTATATAAAAATTTATGAAAAAGAATATTAGAACCGATAATTTATCTAAACTAAGGTTTTTATTACCGGATCAATTTCCTACACAAGCTTGGTATAGCCACGGGCGAAAACTTTTTAGAACAACAGAATACTTGATTGACCTTGCAATACCCGACGTTAATACTACAAAAGATATTATAATTTGGTTTTATGATGCCGATGAAAATACTTCATTAATATCTCACGATGATTTAAATGTAAATCAACAAAAAAGACTTATTAATAAATTAAAATTAACTCTAAATCAGCTTGAAGAAGACACTAATAATTTAGTTAAAAATAAACAGAGTGAGGCAAAAGAAGGTATTAAGAAGTTTATTGAAATACCTGAACTTAGTAATATTTACGGTTTATATAACACTAATGGAGAACTTGTAAAAATCATATTAACTAACTGGGCTACAGTCTATGACGTTTTGAATCCAAACTTTGGAATTATTCAACGTTTGAAAATAGAGAATGTTTTACTTACCAAGATTAGACTTATTGATAAAAATGGTGAATTAAAACCAAACTTTCCTGTTAATGTTTCTTATGTTAATTTGTCCAAATCGGTATATTCAAATGCCAATGGATTAATAGAAATAGACGAAATAGATAAAGGAACATTATTGAAGATTTGGCAAGTAATTAGAGGTGAAATGTGTAACCAACGAGAATATTTAATTCAGCATGACGAAACGATTGATTATGTTGTTATTAACACGGTAAATATTGGTTTTACTGCACAAGATAAAAGTGGAGAATTAAAAAGAAACAAAGTTTTTATTATTAATTATAAGGGTAACGTATTCGAAGTAAATACTGATGATAATGGACATTTTGAATTGTCAGATATAATACCGGGAGAAAAGATGAGCATTGCTTTAAAATAACAATTATGGAAATAAAAGATTTTGAGATTACAAGAGAGTCTGGAAAGGAGTTCAGTTTAATTACACCCAACGAAGATTCCGAATATACGATTATTATTACCGAAACCCCACAAGTTGTTACAGAATATATTGATGTGGAATTCGACTTTATATGTAAAATTAAGAAATTGAAGAAACAAAATATGATTCTTAAATTGAATTTTGATGACAGAGAGCTATCATATGAAATTGAGGATGGAGAAAAAACTTTTTTTGTAAATTTACCCAGAGGTAAATATGTTTCGGGCGAATTAATTGTTAAAAAAAATAAGAGTGTAAAGTTAAAACAATTTGTGGTATAATTTATTAAATAGATGAAACTCAAAACACAATACTCTCCCGAGAATAATAAAGTTAATGTTTATCTTAAACGCAGTTTTCCTTGGTGGTTATTGATACTATTAATTTTGCTGTTAATTGGCTTATTTCTTTTACATAAACATTTGTATAATTCTAATTATCATAATAACACTAATGTATCAATTATAGATGACGATATTGATATTGATGAAAGACTGGAAGAAGTAAATGCATCAAAAGGGGAGATTACTATAAGCTTAGGATGGAACAATAGTAATGATTTAGATCTTCACGTTATTACACCTTGTGGAGATACCATTAATTATTTCTACCTAGATAATCTGGTTTGTGGCGGAATAATGGAATATGACAGAAATTCTTTAGAAGATAATATTTCTACAAGACCGTTTGAGCACATTTATTGGGAAGAAGGGAATGCTGTTGAAGGTAATTACAAAGTAATTATTCATAATTACCAACAAAGAGAACAGACTCGAACTACAAATTATGAATTGAATGTAATTATTGATGGGAATAAGGAGACATATACAGGCCAAATTGGAGGGCAAGATGATATTGTTGAAGTAACAGAATTTTTATATAGAACCAATTAGCATGAAGCTTAAGAATACATATAAACCTGAAATTAAGAAAGTTAATTTAACTCTAAAACAGGGGTTTCCATGGTGGACATTACTATTCCTTTTGTTATTACCAATTGTTTTATTTATAAATATCCCGAAAAAGATAACAGTACAAACAATTGTTGATTTTGAAAATCAACATATAAGTGATTTAGAAGTTAATATTTATTATCCATATCGTCAGGTATTTAACTTTAGTGAATTAAAATTTAATTATTCTACAGAGAAATATGAAACAGCTATTACCGACACTAATGGTATAGCATATATAGATAAAAAAGTAAAAGTATCAATATTTCAATATTTGTTTTATAAACAAGATACCATTGAGTTTAGTTCCTCAACCAACTGTTCTAATGGTGGTGTTCAAACTTTATTGCCAAGAAATAGTTTTAAAGACACCGTTTATCTTACATTGAAAACCGACAAAATAGATGTGCTGAATTTTTTAGTGGTTGATTCTGAATCGAATGAGCCATTAGTTGATGCAGATGTAGAAATTAGTTTACACTATTTAAATGCAGTTGTAGATACTACTCTAAAGTCATCTGTAACTGGTGAAGTTAATATCTATGCGGTTCCTATTTGTTGCGAAATAATGGCAGTAGGCAAAAGATATGGTTATGAAAACGACAGCATAAGAGATACTGCAATAGATTTAATTGGAGAACCTGAACCTACAGATCAAGTGAAGCTAAACAGAACACTTTCTTTAATCCCAATAAAAGATATTATTAGGTTTTATGTTAAAGAATTAGCTACACAAGAACCAATATTAGGAGCTACAGCAGAATTACTAATAGAAAATGAGATTAAACAAACAACGTACACTAACATTAACGGCAATGGTATATTTGTTCCTGGTGAGGGAGAGTTTGATGAGACTCATATAATCAAGCTAATGCAAATTCATGCTTACCATAGATTTTATCATGATACCTTACATCCTACCATCCCTATAAGCGTTGAGGTTTTTAATGGCAGAAATATGCATGAAAGAACTGCTTATTTAAGACCTAAAAAGGATTCCTATACTTTTAGAAATACAATTAATGATAAATGTGGTTCTCCAATTGAAGGAGTAATAAACTATATTAAAATATCAACTAGAGATGGTAGTATAAGACGTGATACTATAATTAGTAATGTTAATGGGATTTTCACTATTAGTGGGCTATTATTTGATGATAAGATATTTATTGTTTCAGAAAAACAAGGATTTGACCAAAATGGTTTTACTGTTGACGGTCAAACAATAGAATCTTTGTTTAATCCTAATAATCTTAATTTGTGCGAAAAAGATTTGGACATACCCCTGTTTCGAGAAGAACCTCCAATTCCTGTATCAAATTGCGACGAAACTCAAGCTGCCGGTCAAGGTAGTAGTGTAGATATACGTTCAATAAATTTAGGGAAGCAAGGGCAATTTACCTTGACATACGATATGAAGGACACTTATCCGGATAAGATTATAGTTTATTGCGGTAGCGGTACAGATGGTGAAATTATATTCGAAGACCATAGGCTCAATGCTAATTATGTAGTTTTAGATAACTATGGGTGTAACAATAACATTATAACAGTACAAATAGTTCCTGAAGATACTGACCAAACAGCATGGGATTATATTGTTACTTGTCCTGATTAAAATAATAATAAATATGAGTATTAAAATTTACACACCAGAAGCACTTAATGAAATTGGGAAACGTTCAAATAATGAAGACAGGATTTTCCCATATAAAGGGATGCAAACATCTGATGACAAGCTATTTGTTGTATGTGATGGAATGGGAGGCCACGAAAAAGGTGAGGTAGCCAGTGAAATAGTTTGCAATACCATTTCGGAATATATTAGTACCCGTAAAATAAATGATCTTGATGAGTGGCATCTTGCTGTTGCATTTAATAAAGCACAAGAAAAAATTGATGAATTTTTACGTGCCAATCCCGAAGCATCCGGCATGGGAACCACTCTAGCTATGATACATATAAACAGTAAATCGGTAACGATTGCCCATTGTGGCGATAGCAGAGTATATCAGATACGCAACGGAAAAATCATTTTTAAAACCGAAGACCATTCGCTCGTGAATGAGTTATTGCGCAGTAATATTATAAATGAAGATGAGGCGGCTAACCATCCTAAAAAGAATGTTATAACACGGGCTATGCAGGGTTTGTCGAGTCCGGTAAAAGCAGATATTACAATTCGTAAAGATGTTAATTCCGGTGACACATTCTTTTTGTGCAGCGATGGAATTACAGAAACTTTAAACGATAATGATATTGTTGGTATATTGCAGCCTAATAAACAAGCGGCTGAAGCAATTCAGCAAATAGATACGCGATGCAGACAAACCAGCAACGATAATTATTCTTGCTATTTGGTCAATATTGAACATGCTGATAGTGCTGTGATTGCTGATCCCAGAAAACCGGTACTTAATCAAAACACAAATAATAACTCCCCATTAAGAACTAACAAATTATTATATCCTGCAATTGCTGGTACACTGTTTTTAGTTTGTATAGTATTGGCCATTCTTTTATTTGGTAAAAACAACACAATTTCAGACTATAAACAAAAAATGGAGGATGTTACGTATTGGAAAGAATGCGCTTATTTCCCATTTAATGATTCATTGATTGATTCTTATAAAAAGAAATACGCTGCCGGGGAGTTTATAAATCATGCCGACAGTATATCAAACTATATGACTTATTTAAATGAAGAAGATTCTGTATGGAATAAAGCTTTACATGATAATTTGAATAGTGAATTTGATAATTACCAGACTTTTTACCCCGATGGAAGATATGTAGAGGCATCTGTTTTAATACGTGATTTAAACGACTGGATACATGTGTTAAGAGCAAATAAGTCCGATCAGGAAAGTTTGGCAAAGGAGTATATTATTAATCATCCGAATGGGAGATTTATCAGCGAGACCGAAACTTATATTGATCCATCAATTTGGCGGGATATTATTGATAAAATAAAGAATCCACAAAAGAAAGATATTGTACTCAATGATGAATTTGAAGATGAAAATCATAATCAAAACCAAGTTGAAGAAATTGAAGGCGAAACTAATGATGACACTGATATTGAGGCGAATACGGGTACAAATGCAACGGAAGATCCACTACATACTACTCCCCAAAATAATTCAGCATCTATAGTTGATCCAGTATCGGGAAAAGACGTTGATACTACAGAAAATAATTAATATAGTTACGATTTAATTCTATCAAAGAAATTAAAAAACACTTTTTATGGCTTTAAAACCTAAAATACATAATCCTTCAGGAAAGGTAGAAAATAAAGAAACCAGAAAGCCCAAACCAGTAATTAAAGATGAACCTGTAATTCCTCCCAAGCCAATAATTAATATCCCATCTAAAGCAGTAGGGTGGCTAATAGTTCATACCGAAAAACTGAAATCAAGATCTTTCGAGATTTATGCAAATAAAGAGATGACAGTAGGCAGAAAAGAAGAAGGATATAACCCTGACATTGCCATTAACTTCGAAGGGAATACCGATAATTATTTCAGCCGTAAACACATGGAAATATTTGCCGATTATAATACTAAAACCGGTACCTGCAGTTTTTATGTAACCGATACAGGCACTACTGGTAAAGGTAGTACAAATGGAACATATATAAATGGTGATTCTAAAAGATTACCACCGAATACACGAGTTGAGATTTATGACGGTACTACCATACAGGCAGGCAGAACCAAGCTTGTATTAAAAACGGCTAAAACAGTTAAAACAGAATTAGAAGCAACACAAATTGTTGCACAAAGTCCTTATACTAAAACTATTATTGAATAATCATGGAAAATACAGTATTTAAAGGTTATAAAATCGGCAAACTAATAGCCGAGGGGGGTATGTCTAGTATATATCAAGCACAACACCCAACTTTAGTTCACCGAAAAGTTGCTGTTAAATTTCTTAAATCACATCTAATCGCAAACGATCAAATAAGACAGCGATTTGTTAACGAAGCTCAAACCATGTCTTTGCTTGAACACCCAAAAATTGTTTCTGTATTCGAGTTATTCGAAGAAAATGGCAATATCGGTATTATAATGGAACTGCTTGAAGGTATGGATCTTAAACGATATGTTGAAATTAATGGAGCAATACCAACAAATGAAATACTCAAGATATTTAGGGATGTTTTAGAAGCATTCCAACATGCCCATTCTAAAGGGATAGTTCACCGCGATGTAAAACCCTCCAATATTTTTAGACTAAATGATGGAAGTATTAAAATATTGGATTTTGGTATTGCTAAAATTTTAGACGAAGAGCATGAATTTACCAAAACTGGAGCACAGATGGGGACTCCAATATACATGAGCCCGGAACAAGTAAAAGACTCCAAAAACATAGATTTACGTAGCGATATTTATTCACTGGGTGTTACATTTTATTATCTGCTTACAGGAATACCTCCATACGATGTGAGTACATTCTCGAATTACGATATCATGAATAAAATCGTAAACGAATCGTTACCTGAAATTCACAAAGTACCCGATGAATTCAGACATATAATCGAGAAAGCCACACAGAAAAATCCTGCAGACAGGTATCAGAATTGTGGTGAATTTGCACGTGATTTAAGCTCTAGTAATGCACTAAATACTTCAGACACAAAGCAGAGTATAGCTGACAATACAAAAGGTTTTTCTAATGATTCTACTCTGATAAATACAACAGGTGACAAAATTGAAAAATCGTTATCCAATAATTCCAATAAAATTCGACCAAATAGAGAACGTGCCCAAAATGCAATAAAATTAATATGGTGGGTTGTTGCTTTAACTTTTATTACAAATTTGCCATTTCTTCTATATTTGATAAGTGGTCAAATAGGTTCATATAATTTATACCAAACCTATCTTGTATTAGAATATGTAACTTTAATTACTTTCTTAGTTGTTTATATAGTGTCAGGTGTTGCTTTTATTAAGTGGTTTAGAAGAGCTTACTTTAATTTACATTTAATAACGAAAAAGCTCACATTTTCTGAAGGATGGGCTGCTGGAGCTTGGTTTGTTCCAATAGTGAATTTTTTTAGACCCTATAAAATAATGAAGGAACTATATGATAAAACAAGAATTGTATTAGATGAAAACAATATAAGCTATGGAGATAATCTAAATACAAAAGCAGTTGGTAATTGGTGGACTTTGTGGATTGTTTATGGAATAATTAGCTATATAGTTTCAAGGTTATTGATTTACAGTGAGATTTCATATGATGCAAATTCGATTTTAACGCTTTTAGTTGATTTTATTATCATACCGCTTGCTATAAGCACAGTAAAAGTAATTAGAGACTACTCAAGTGTAGAAGGAGAATTAAATAAATTACAGAATTAAAATTTCACCCAATTAAAACGAAGCACCATTCCCATAGAAACAGAGAACATGTGCTTCTGAAAATCATTATTTAGTAGTTTATCAGATAAGTCTATATGCATGCGTACTAAATCTTTGTATAAAGGAAAGTTTGCACCTACAGTTAAGCAATGTATGGGCATTGGGGGTTGGATTCCCGGATACAAGTATCCATATCCATACGAAATCCGGTATATTTCCTTCAAGTACACGCCAAAATCAACATGGAAATACGGGTTGTAATTGGTGTAACTTGTCTCATTTGCATAATCTTCAGGATATAAGTTCATAAGTTGTTTAATAAACTCTCGATTAAAATTACCGGCATTACCCCAGAAACCTAAAAAGGTAGTATCGCCAATTTCATATCCAAAATATACTTGATTTTTAAAATTTATATAATTCATGAATTCAGAATCATCGTATCCTGAAATAAAATCGTAGCTAATTCCTGTGGTCCATTCAGTAACTAACTTTGATCTGCTGCTTTTTTTTGCTGTACTTTTGGCTCTGTTATCGTTAAATTCAAAAGATACACTAGCATACGGATGCATTTGAGGTTGTTTAAAGTCTCTGCTAAATAAAAAACTGGAACCTAACTCAATATATCCAAACCGGGTAATAGGAATATGAAATGCTGCAGTAGCCACATTATACTTATAACCGTTAATTCCCCCAATCCCACCACTCAATCTTAAAAACTCATGTAAAACTAATCCAGCTTCTATCTCCAATGTGCGGTTATAAACCGGTTCCTGTCTGTCATCAGCTATCGGTAAATCCTGATCTTGTAAGGTATAAGTAATTGTTTGAGGTTTATTAAAACTATATGTAATAAACCCAGCCAAAATATGCCCCCTGTTAATTTTTGCATTCAACTTACTCTCTCTAAAGTCGAACCTGTAGCCGACCATCCCTCTAAGTTGTGGATTAAAAACCGTAAAATCGTTAAAGTTGGCATTGCAAATATTATTAAATGTTCCTGCATTTTGATTCATGCCAATACCTAAACTAAGTACCCTCCTGTAATTGTATAGATTCTTTTTTTCATCACCGATACTTTTCTCGGTTCTTTCAAGTTTGTTTTCAAACTGTTTTAGTTGTGCATTTTTTTGGGCAATTTCGTCTTCCTGTTTTTCCAGTTTCTTTTTTTGTCTCTCAATCTCATTCTCCTTTCTACTAATGCTCTGCAATTGGTCATTTGCCAGTTTATTTTTGCTTTCAATTTCTTTTTCTAATCGCTGAATTCTTCTTTCTCTTTGTTCAATTTCATTGAATTTTTCTTGATATTCTTTTCTTATTTGGTCAATCTCATCACTCAACGAATCTGTTGCTGCCTTTGATTCTTGTAATTGTTTTTCGAGTTTTATCTTTTCTCCTGTATTTACAAATACTTGTTCACTGTCTACAATATCTATCGATATCAGCCCTTTGTTACTGGATTTACTTTCATGCATAATCCAGTATATAGAAGGCTGGCCATACGTGTTGTGTTGTGTAGCAATCTTAAAATACACAACAAGCATGTTGTTGTTACTTATGTAATCTCCTTTCGTATTATCACCCTGCACCTGGCTGATAATAGTAGCTTTAACAACATAATGCTCATCCGTTTTTGACCAATATACTTCGCTTATTTCAACATCACCATTTATTTCTATATTGCCGGGGTGTTTGCTGAATGTTGTAATAATGGTATGTAAATACTGCGATATTTCCATATATTCAGATCCACCGTCTATCAAGTCATTAAATACTTCAACATCGTTGCTGTTAAAAAACTGTAAAGTGGAATTCACAAATAAGCTGGCTTCATTGCTATTTTTACTTGCAAAAGCAGCAATGCTATTAAGGTTAGAGTAATAGTTTCTAACTATTTCATTAATATTTGCTTTAATTTCGTCAACCTGTCCACTAGTTAGCCCTGTTTGTCCATATGATTTAGAGCACCAAACACTTACTACTAAAAAAAGCCAGATATATATAATCTTAGATTTCCCAATAAATTCAGACATAACTTTATGTTAAAAAATGTTTTTTGAATTGATTATTTCTAGTAATTTACGATTCTGATTTTCCCATTGTAATTTTAGTCTGTCAATGGAATAAAAAATTGGAACTGGTAAGTCATTATATTCAATTTCAGAAATCAACCACCCTGAATTGAAATGTTCACGATTGAAGTTGTTTACTTTAAAACAATATTCCGAAGTGTAAAAAATATATGTTGTATTATTAACCTGTTGGAACTCCAATTGTTTTGTTTGCAACAAGTAAATGAAAACAGATAAATGATTGTAAGAAAAATCGGAGTTAGTTAATGCCAAAATTTTTTCAGAGCTAAACATTTTATGAAATTCTGAAAATCCAGTTTCGTTATTAACAGGGTTAATAAAGTCGTCAGATGAAAAAATTGCATTTTGATTAATAAATGGTAATTCAGCGCTTATCAAAGTCCATCTTGATTGACCAAGACTATCAGTTTCTATTTGCATATTTATAGTAGCTATTTGTGGTTTTTTATTGTATTTAAACAAACACTCAACTTTAGCATACCAGTTGTTTTTATCAAATTCAATGTAAAAACAATTTCGTGTAATCGATTCAATTAATGATTCAATAAGCACACTATCCTTTTGCCAATACTCATAATCTATTATGAAACGCAGCTTATCTTGTCTTGAAAATTTATTTATAGAATCTCCCAAATAACTATAGTCACCATTGAATCTTTTTATAAACTCATCAAGTAATTTAACTTTGGTTTTCAAATAAATCGACTTGTAGTCATGATAAGATGATTTTATTTGAAGTGATTGGGCATAAAAAGAATATTGAAAAATTACAATCAAAAATAAAGTTGTTAAAATAAATTTCTTCATAATATATTAGCGAGTTTGTACAACAGATATATCTCCCAGCGCAACTTTCCAGAAAGTTTCACCATGTGGATCTTCTTTAATATCAATTTCTATTTCAATGTTTTTTTGAGTAATATCCGAATAGATTATATTATCACCATGATACCCTTCGAATTTTTGGAATACTGTAACTACAGCATAATATTTACCATCTGAACCTTTATGTAAGTCCGTATAATAATCTACATCGTACCATTTAATCTCAACTCTGGAATATCCTAGTACCATAATATGATTAAAATAATTACGAATTTTATAGGTATCAATATTTGTATTAATAGTATTTGACACCTGAACTATATTATCCTCCGAGGAGAAAAGCTTAACTGCATTTGAAACAGCCTGTTGTTTAATACTATGTGATATAGCTTTATCAGTCATTGCAATAATATAGCTTTCAAGTTCTGTAATTTTTTCAAGTGTTCCTGTTTTAATATTTTCGTAATCTGTATTAGATAAAGTTTTAATCGTAGATTGAGCTTTCAAACAATTTGGGACAATTACTAATATAAAACCGATGAATAATAATATTTTGTACATAAAGATTAGTTTTGAATTACAGATACTTCAGTTACTTTATTTAATTGATTATATTTGATATCAACTATTTCGATCTTTTGGATGTTATTGCTAAACATTAGCATGGTAAAATAATTGTTAGCATTTTCAATAGTATATGCTGTACCAGTTGATTTTATCTTTACTTTAGCAGAGTCCGCAAAGTTTTGCAATATTGTGTTTATAGACTCGCTCTTAACATCGATATTAATATCTGATAAAAATGCATCAAATGCTTCTTGCACATACATTTTGGGATTATCTCGATAAGGCGGCAATTGTATCACATTATAATCCATTTCAATTATATGATCTGTAGAAACAGGATCAGGTTGATCTACTTCTGTCTCTATTTCATCAACTTGTGGATAAGATTCATCAATTAAATTATCTTGAGTATTCTGCTCAACTCCATAACTATAAGGAATATTATTATCAACACTATGATTATTTGAAGCTATCCTATTCTTTAATGGATTAATTTTATCAACAATTAATAAGCTTAATATTGTACCTAAAATAACAATAATTACGATTATTAATGGTAATAAAAATGCAGGTCTAGGGGGTTTAATTGAAATTTTGTTTAGTGTTCTCTTATTTGGAATCTTATGAGTAGCATTAACTATATTATTTTTAAAAGGAGCTTTAATGTTATTTATACCTGCTAATGGTTTGTTAATAATTGAATCCATAATTTCAAACTGCGATAAAGTTGAATTATCGTAAGGAGATTTACGTAATAATAAATGATAAAAAGTAACTCCTAATGAATAATAATCACTATAAAAATCAACATTTTTGGACTCCTTAACTTGCTCAGGACTCATATATAACAGAGTCCCCATCTGCGTCCCTGTCCTTGTTGCAGAAATACTATCTTTAACTTTAGCTATTCCAAAATCTAAAAGCTTTAATTGTCCTTGTGTTGTAATAAATATATTTGATGGTTTTATATCTCTATGAACAATTCCTTTTTTATGGGTATATTTTAAGGCATCAATTATTTGATTCCACCATATATAAAGACTTTCTTTTGATATATTTTTATTAATATCGAGGATTTCTTTTAAATCATTACCCTCCAAATATTCCATTATTATACATGGTCTATTATTTATGGTAGAATAATCGTACACTTGCCTTATATTAACATGATTAAGCCCCACCATTACATCAGCTTCCGTTTTAAATCTATCAGCAATATTTATATTTAATGAAAGGTCTTCTCTTAATATTTTAATAGCTGCAGGTTTCTTAATCTTATTTTCAGCATACCAAACTTCAGCCATTCCGCCTTCTCCAATTTTTCTTATAAGTATATAACCATTAACTTCAGCTCCCGAATGCAATTGTGTAAATATTAAAGTATCCATAATTTATGATTTCAAAAATGAACGCTTAAAAATATAATAATTTATGTAATTAAAAAAGCTATACTTTAGTTAAATCAACTTAACATATTCAAATTCTAGTATATTATGCATTTAAAATTTAACAGAATAGAATGTTGGTAGAACCGGAAAGAAAACTCAAGTGAGGTTTTATTGTTTAGGCTGCAAATTCCTCAACGTTTGCGGTTTGCAAAATATAGTCGCTTGCAGCTTGGGCTTGTGAGGCTGCTT
>ERZ795048.1037-NODE-1037-length-26488-cov-6.647146_pt1 | contig 26488 bp, 47 predicted proteins | sample MGYA00375132_ERZ795048 | MGnify/ENA primary metagenome ERZ795048 (study PRJEB30177, sample SAMN05720225) | activated sludge metagenome | isolation source: Anaerobic digester | place: Hong Kong | collected 2014-12-17 ... | reverse complement strand
ATAGGACATTATCAATAACAGATTATTTAATTGATAGGTTAATTAAGGTTAATCTATATCGGTTATACAGGAATATGTTGATGATGTAAGCAGAGTATTGGCTAAGTCCGAATTTAATGGTATCCTAATCGATAGAGAGTACCTAATAGAATTGAATGATAGGTACAAAGAAATGATAGATAAAAATAAGGACCTATTATATGGTTTAAAAATTATTAAGCGGGTAGAGAAGGATATCATTTCAAAAAGGAAAAAAGAATATATCGAATCTCTACAGGAAGAGATTGATAGTGGAGAATTAACTCCACGTCAAGAAGCGTTAAGGGAAACTAAAATAAAGTCAGTAGCATTGGGTAAGCCAACTACTAAGAAGGAATTAAAGATATTTGAACCCATAAACTTTAGTAGCCCACAGCAAATGAGAGAGATTTTATATTATAATAAGAAGGGGTATAAATTTAAGATCACTAATCGAACAGAATCAGGTGAGCCTTCTACCGATGAGGAGACAATAGAGGAATTAGCTTTAAAAGATAAGTATGGTTTTGTAAAAGCCCTATTGAAACACCGCGAACTTGAGAAATTATATTCAACTTATATTGTAGGTATATTAAATAGGTTAGATAAAGATAATTACCTGCATGCTAGCTACCTAATTCATGGTACAGTAACTGGTAGATTTAGTAGTAAGGATCCAAATATGCAAAATATCCCAAGACCAACCACAAATCCCGATATTAAAAAGATGTTTATCCCACCACCAGGATACTTACTGGTTGAGTGTGACTATTCTCAGGCAGAATTACGTATTGCAGCCGAATTAGCGAATGAGAAGTCAATGATAGAAATGTTCAATAGAAATTATGACATTCATTTAGCTACCACTGCAAAAACAAAAGGTGTACCCTATGAATCATTGCTTAAAATCTATGAGGACGAAAAACACCCAGACCATGTTAGGATTGGTAAGGAAAGGAAAAAATCTAAAAAAGTTAATTTCGGAATTTTATACGAACAATCAGCTTATAAATTAGCAACAGAATTATCCATTCAATCCGGTGAAGAAGTTTCTATTGATGAAGCTCAAGAATATTTAGATGAGTGGTTTAATACTTTTCCTAGAGTTAAACGTTGGATAAATAATCAACATAAGACGGTTAAGAAAAAGGGATATGTTGTTAATATATTTGGATTTAAAAGAAGATTACCTAAGATTCATTCAAGTAAATATGGGGAAATGCTTGAAGCGCAAAGACAATCAGTAAATGCCCCAATTCAGGGGTCCGCTTCTTATTATACAGCTTTTGCTGGGATACTTATTGAGGAATTAAGGAAAGAGGGAAAAGTACCTCTAGATTTTCCTCAAATTTATACTGTACATGATAGTTTAGGTTTTTATGTAAGAAAAGATAAAATTCATGAATTTCATGATATAGTTATGCCGTTGATGGCAAACCCAAATACAAAGCCTTATTTTGGTTTTAAATTAAAACACCTTAGTATGAAATCAGATATGGAAGTAGGTACAAATTGGGCTAATATATCGGAATACCATAAACATATTGACTATAAAAACTATGATACTAACAGATAACTGGTTTATACTAAATTATAAGAATTCACCCGAATCTATTAAGAAATATCTTAAACCTTTACCCGATATGAAAAAAATTGCATTATGTGGTTCAAGTGGCTGTGGTAAAACAACACTTGCAAAAGCCTTATCACCCATAGTGGGTATCCCATATACACCCATGTCACAAAAGGGGATTTTTAGTTCGGAAACTATTGAAAAATTTAGAGAACAAACTAATAATAATTATTTTACAGAAATCAGCCATCAAATGATTATATACTTATCCCATCGTTTTCCTAATTTTGGGATAAATTTTCAATTTGAGCTTTTAAAAGAACGAACCCTAAGGATATTAGAAAATGAAACTTTTATAACTGACCGATCACCAGTTGATAATCTGGTGTATTTTCTATTACAATGTGGACCATATGCCTCAAACCAACAGGTTAATGCTTTTATTAGAAAAGCTCAAAAATCAATAGAAAATGTTGATGCCATCATACTACTTCACCAGAATCCAGAAAAAGGTTATGTAATTGAGGATGATGGGTCTAGGATTATTAATAACGAATATCAGAAAATGGTTGACAGTGTATTTGAATATGTTATTAAAAACCATTTTAAAGTATACCCCCAGTCAAATTCAAAACCATATATCATGGAGATTAAAGAGTGGGATATTACGAAAAGAATAGAGATACTTAAAGGATATATACTTAATTCTTAATACTATTTAATATAAATTACCTATGTCTAAATTACAGTTATTAGCAAGCAAGTCCAATTTAATGAGGGTAGATATCATTTATGGGGATGACAGTATTGCATTTAACCTTTATCAGGAAGCAAAAATTAACGAAAATATTATCAATAGGGAAATCCATGAGCAACCCAATTCATATGGGTTTTTAGGTCTACTGTTAACTAAGTTAACACGTAAAATGGAAGATGCTCAAGCAGAAATGGATAGAATCTATGCCAGGAAATTTATTATTAATAAGGAAAATGAATTAGATAATGGTAAATATCCCTCAGATGAATTAGCCCATCAAATGGTTATTGATGATAATGATTATAATATAGCTAAAGTAAGGTTTATAAAGGCAAAAGAGGATGTGTCAACGATTCAAGTTTGTGTACAGACTTTTACTCAACGAGCTTCTCTTATCCAGACTTTAGCTGCTAATATTCGTAAATCTAATTAATGTTATTATGACAAAGACAAGAAAACCCTTAAAAGAACGTATGCGAGAACGTAAAAGGGAATTGGAGGCTCGCAATAAAAAAGGTTCAATCTTTTTCCCAAAAGAGGGAGAACACCGTATTAGAATTTTAAATATGGGTGAAGACGAGGATTTTGTGGTGGAATGCACTGTATTCTATCTTGGAGCCGAATTGGGTGGACATATCTCACCATCAACTTTCGGGCTACCATGTGCTTTGATGGAAAAATATCAAAAGCTGAGTAAGTCGAAAAAAGATTCGGATAAGGAGTTTGCTAAAAAGATGGCGCCTAAAACTAAACCTTATACACTAGTATTAAGGTATAAGGACTTGAAGGGGAAAGAAATAGATGAGGAGAATTCCCCGAAATTAATGCAACTTGCCCAAGACCCTTATCAACAAATCCTAAACCTCTATCTTGACGAGGATGATTGGGGAGATATGACCGATCCTAAAACTGGATATGATTTAAAATATACCAGAACAGGAAAAGGCAGATTGGATACCGAATATTCAGTAACCCCCTATAAGAATACCCCTTTACCGAAGAGCTATCTCAATAAGAGGTATAATCTGGTAGAAGAAATAAAGAAGGTTATTCCGTCTTATGAGGAAACTGAAGACTTGCTAAATAGGTTCATGTCAGTAAAGGATACTGGTGACGAAAATGGAGATGAATCACCTCGTGAAAGGCTAAGAAAGAAAAAATCCTTAAAAAAGAAAAGATCTGAATAATGAGTACCAAGAAACGTCAGGTGGGAGTTATTTTAACTGACACCCAAAAGAAGAAAAGGTATAAAGGTTCTGGATTAGCCAGTGAGGTAATGGTTGAACCAGAAGATAGTTTATGGCTACCTTGTAGAGTTCCTGCCATAAACTATCTTCTGGGTGGGGGTGTACCTTATGGTAAAATCCTAGAATTATTCGGATCTGAGTCATCTGGTAAAACTTTATTGGCTATGGATTTTGGGTCAGTAGCCCAGTCAATGGGTGGAATAGTATTATTTAATGATGCAGAGCAAGCTTTCGATTTAAAATGGTCAACTTTAAATGGGTTAGACCCCACAAAAACCGAATTATATTGTGAAACTACCATCGAACATATCTCAGATTGGGTACTCGATATGGCAGTTACTTATCGAAGCCGTTTATCTAACAATGAGCCTATTGTCTTTATTCAAGATTCTATTGCTGCTCTTGATACTACTGATAACATTGGTTCCTCTCAAGTTGATAGTAAAGCTGAAATGGGCAACCGGGCTAAAGCCATTTATAAGATGGTACGTACGAAAAATGAAGCATTACATGAACTAGGGGTGATATCTATTTTTATCAACCAAATCAGACAAAAGGTAGGTGCTTCAAAATGGGAGGATCCAGATACAACCCCCGGTGGTGCTGCTATGAAATTTTTTGCTTCTCAAAGGATAGGTCTATATGGGGGAAAGCATTTAAAGGCAAAGATCGGTAAGGTTGAGGACTTTATTGGGAGAGCTATCTCGATAAGGGTTAAGAAAAATAAAGTGGCTCCACCCAGAGCAACTCTTAAGGGGATGGAAGTATATTTCAATTCTGATTACGGTAAAGTTGGTTTTAATAAGTATTCGGGTTTACTCCAGATTTTAGAATCATTGGGAGTATTAACTGTTTCTAGAGGTAGCATTAAATTCAGAGATAGGTTAATTGCCAGAGGTGAAGATTCATTCTACAAAGTAATATCAGAAGATGATTCCTTGAGAAAGATATTACTACGTAAATCCAGGATTAATACTCCCTCCAAACTAAGGCACAGACTGGAAAAATTAAGTAAAGCGGATGAAAATAGATACTACATCGATGCTAAAAAATTACGTAGAGATATAGAAATTTCAAATGATGATGAAGAGGATGAAGAATAAAATATTGATTATTGACGGTGATAATTTGCTTCATCGTGCTTATCATAAATTCGGGGGGTTGGTTAATCAGAAAGGTAAACCAACCTCTTCCATTTATGGGTTTCCTTATATACTTAGATCAATGGTAAATAAATTTAAACCAGATATCCTTTATGTGGCATTTGATGGTGGTAAGCATGATAAAAGGGTTAGGGTACTTCCGGATTACAAGAAAAGGGAACATAAAGCTGATTTCGATTATGAAGATTTTTTACACCAAAAGAAAGTAGTTATCGATTTAGTTTTTGCCTTTGGAGCTATCGTACTTCACAAAAAAGGGATGGAAGCAGATGACCTAATTTACTCTTTAATTAAAAAGGAAAAACTGGAAGAACATTACGTAACCCTAGTTTCTTCTGATAAGGATTTTCATCAATTATTAAATCATTCAATAAAAATATATAATCCGTTCAAAGATAAACTGATTACGATAAAAAACGTAAAAGAGTTATATGGTTATACTTCAGACCAAGCTACAGATTATCTCATTATTGATGGTGATAAATCAGATAATATCCCTGGATATCCTAATATGGGTCCTAAAAGGATTAGTGATTTCTTTAATGATTTTAATTCTATTGGTAGTTATCTTTCTAGTGATTCCAGCCACAGAATTATGGAAAAATCGAAATTAAAGGAAATTTATAAACGGAATAAATTACTCATTGACTTGAGGTATTTCTACCTTAAGTTTTTAAGGAAAGAACCTTTACCATATTTAAATGGTGTTAATAATAAACATAAAATGCTTACTGTCCATATAGCTAAGATTTGTAATATTTATGATATTAACACTCTCTTAAAACCGGAATTTATAGAAACTTTTAAGAGGATTTGTGTATGAGTGATTTATTAGCAATAGCCTTTAGTGACTTGCATTATCATGATTGGAATAAGTTTAATGATAATGGGAAAAGAACATTGACTTCACTGGAGATAATCGGAAAATTAAAATCTTTATCCGACGAGTATGAGGTACCATTATTATTTACCGGTGATTTTTTCCATAAGCAAAGTGGTTTATCAAATGAACTATTGGATCACCTTACATTAAACTTACCTTTTATAAAACCACCAGAGATAATTGGGATAACAGGAAACCATGATCAATCACAAATTAATACTTACCCAAGTCAACTGTCGCCTTCTTTATACCAAAGTTTATGCAGGATATATCCTGCATATTTTAAGCATGTGGATTTAAGTCATATAAAGGTAAAGGTACAATCTCTAAAAAAGGATATAACTTTACGAATATATGGTATACCTTATCTAACCTATAACAGGGGATTTAATGATGCCTTACAAGAACACCTTAGGATTGTTAAGACCGGAGACAAGGTAGATTACCATATATTATTAATTCATACTAACCTTCATGGGGCCACAGAAACTGATGGTAGGAAGATGGCTGCTCCAGATGGGATACCTGAAAATATGGATAAATACTTTAAAGATTTTGACTGGATATTATGCGGACATATCCATAAACCCCAAAAACTTGGAAAACATATTATCAATATAGGTTCACCGAATCAACAGAAGTCTTCTGACCATAGCGGTAAATTTGGTTATTGGAAAATTTATAATGATAAAGCTGTATTTAAGGAATTTGAGGATTTACCCAAATTCAAATTTTATAATTCAGATGAGGGTCATCCAGAAACTCATGATTATTGGGTACCTATAGACGATATTAGGAAAGATACAGAAGAGGATACTGAGGTGGAGGAGTTTACTTCTTCCGAGGATCGTGGAGAGTTGGCTAAAAAATATTGTGAAGCCAGGAATATAAAAAGTTTGTCAAAGATTAATACCCTTACTAAGTTATTAACTGATGATACAATTTAATCATATTACCATAGAAAATTTGGGGTCATTCGTAAACCAAAGTTTTAAATTTAAGTTAAATAAACCAGGACTAAATATCATTAAAGGTGAAAATGGTTCTGGTAAAACTACATTAATTAATGCGATTGTATGGGTTTTATATGGTAAAGGGATTAAGCCCCAAGCTTCTATCGAACCCTGGGAATGGCTAAGAGATCGTGATTATACCGGGACTTATGTAAAAATCGATTTTTTGAAAGGGCTGGATAAGTACGTGGTAATTAGGTGCTTGAACTGTACAAAAAAGATAGATGGGACTAAAGGAGCTAATAGGTTAATCGTTTTTAAAAATGAGAAGGAAATACCGATAAAAGGTAAACTCGAGATTCAGAAAAAACTTATAGAATATATCGGAATGAGTTATGACCTTTTCGTATCATCAATAGTCTTTGGCCAAAAAATGAAGCGACTTATTGAGGAGAGCGGGACTAAGCAAAAAGAGATACTTGACGAGGCATTTGAAACATCATTTATTATAAGGGCTAAAGAAAAAGCCGTATCAGAATTATCCGGGATAAAATCCTTGCTAGACGAAAAGAAATCTATCATCTCGGAATATATGGTAAGGTTAGACCACTTAAGAGATGAATTGTCCGAAATGAAAAAGATCCAGAAAAATTACCATAAAGATAGGGAGAAAAGAATTACCCTGTTAAAATCCGAATTATCTGGATACCAGAAAGAACTAAAAAGATTAGAAAATAATCCTAAGCTACTTTTGAGCCACAAGCTAAGGCCAAAAATTGACGGGGTTCGTAAGGACCTATTAATATCGGAATCTTCATTCAACCGAGAAAAATTCGAATCAGATAGTAAATTACTAACTAGAACTAAAACCAACAAATCTTACTTAATTGATGAAATAAAATCCTTAAATGATAAAATTAATAATATAGATGATAGATGTCCTGTCTGTAAACGTAAATTCCCCCTTGTAGAGAAGGAAAAACATATTGCTGAGATTAGGGATGAAATCCTTAATAAAAAGAATTCTTTAAAAGCATTAAATGGGGTAATCTTAGGGTATAAAAAGAAAGTTTCTAGTGCATTAATAGCAAGAAAACATATAGAAACTTTAATTAATAAACTAAAAAGACTAGAAGAGAAGATATCTGGGGTACCCGAATTAGAAAAAGATATAGAGTATTTAAAAAATCAGATTAAATCCAAGCAATCTCAGATAGACAGTGTTAAAAAGGAAGAGATACAGGTAAATATTCCTAAGATAAAAACTGCTATTAAGAAATATGAGACTAACCTAGTCCCTATAATAAAAGAGGAAAAAAAGTTAACACGAAAATTAAAGGTATATGATTGGGTTATTTCAGACCCATTATCAAATACTGGATTAAAGGTATACATCTTTAATTCCATGATTAAATCAATCAATCAGCATTTAAAATATTATGCTAAATTTATGGGACTTAGGTCTGAGTTTAGGATTGACCTGGATTCTTATAGGAAAGGTTTAGAGAATTATATTTATATATCCGATAATATGGTTCCATACGATGACCTTTCTGGAGGACAAGGTCAACTAGTTAACATTGCAATAGCTTTCGCTATCCATGATGAAGTTACTAAAAATATACCAATTAATATTCTATTCCTTGATGAGGTATTTGAATCACTGTCTAAGAGGAATATTGAAGTAGTTTCAGATATTATATCGGATAAATCCTCGAATAAACCAATTTGGCTTATTACTCATCGAGATGAATTCTCTACTATAAATGCAAACATTCTAGAGTTTGAACTACATAAAGGCCTCACCACTATTAAATAAAAAATTATCATGGTTAATTCTAGGAGAAAAGGGTCTAAGAATGAAAGAAAAATAGCCTATTGGTTTAAAGAATGGACTGGTTATGATTTTGCTCGTACCCCCTCTTCTGGCGGTTTAAGGTGGAAAGGAATGGATACTGTTATAGGTGACATTGTTTGTACTGATAAAGAACATAGTTTAATTTTTCCGTTTTCTATAGAATGTAAGGTTCGCGATGATATAAGCTTTGAGCATTTGTTATTAGATGTAAAATCTGAAATTAGAGAATTTTGGGACCAATGCACAAGGGATTCAGAGAGGGGGTCAAAATTACCCCTTCTTTTCATGAGATATAAAAATATGCCAAGCGATGTATATTTTATTGTCATGAATATAAAAACATATAGGAAAATTGTAACCTTAATAAATACGATTCATGGAAAAATCCTATATAAAAAGGGAGATTATAATTTAATAATCCTTCATTCATCAGATTTAAAAAATACCGAGTATTCTAAGATATTAATTAAATTAATGAAAAACCGTGAATAAGGATTTTGTTTGGTGCATAGCTTACATAAGAAGCGCTTATCTATCTACTATTGATGGTGATATAGAAAAATCATCCTACCCCAATATTAGAGCAGCTATCCCCAAAGTTCGTATCCTAAGAAAGCAATTTAAGAATCATCAGTTTTTTACTGAGGTACCTTTGTTATTTAATTATGGATTTTTTAAGTTACCGCTTGCATTAGCCTGTAGTATTAGTTGTCTCAAAGAATTAAAAAATCAGATACAAGGAATTCATGGTTGGTTATATAAAGCCGGTATCAAAGATGATATGGTGATAAATGAGGATGATCTTACCTTTAAAAGGACTATAAAACTATATACTGTTACCAATGAAGAGGTAATGAGATTAATGAGAATCGCTAAAGACCATTCGATTTACCACTCATCAGAGATTAATTCCTTAAAATTAGGTTCCATTATTCAGTTAAAAGGATATCCGTTTGACGGGATGACAGGCGAAATATTGGAAATTAATGATAGGAAAGAGGAAGCAAAAATTAGGATAGCATTGGGTACAGAATCTAAAAATATCACTATAAGTTTCGGGAATTTATTTTATTCTATTTATGAGGATTTTTATGGTATCTCATTAGATTCTGATAAAAATCGCTCCTTTAATGAAGATTTCTATGGAAATAAAACCTGAAATATGGGCCTCTTTAACAAATGATGAGAAAATTAGTTTAAACCTTTCTCTCGGTATGAAAAAATCAACCTGGGAAAGTGGTGAGATAATGAATAAATCCCACTACAAATACATTGAAATAAAATCAAGAGCTGAAAGGTTATTTAAACTATTTTATGGTTTTTTAGAGAAGTATAGAAAACTAGTACCTGCTGAAGCTAATATAACTCCAATATTTAGAGAATACCTAGAATACCTAATAATTCAGAGAAAACAGTTAAAAGAAGCTATTTCTCTGATAGGAGATTACTCTTTTAAAAACAGAACTATCAGAGAAGCCTTAATAATTCAGGAACTAAATCATTTAAGGACTTCTAAGCGGGAAGTCGATAGGGATTTATATGAATTAATATTAGAATTTGATCGATGGAATTCTTTTAGATTATTACCATTCAAAGTTCAAGAACCAAGTGCTTATAAGAGAAGGAATAAAATTAGGAATCTAAAACACCTAAAAAACTTATGTAATTTACCAAAGGTTTCTCTTGATGTTATTAAAGGAAAGTATTCTTATGGGGGTAAAAGTGTTTTATATGTACCTATAATTTCAAGATATTTCGAGTATGGATATGAGATTCTCACCATTGAAAATAATAATTGGGTTATTCAGGAGATAAGTAGAATAGGGTTATTTATCTTTGAGGATAGAGATGATGCGGAAAAGTTTTCAATCCTTATAAAGGAATATATATATAAAAAATCTAAAAAACCTGGAGATGGGCAGAGATTTTGGCCCATGTTTCGTGTTTTTATTACTAGGGCATCTAATTATTTCGATATCGAGAAAATAGATCCTTCCAGGAAAAATCTCGAAAATGCCTTTTTCGACCTTGAGATAAAATACCAGAAAAAAGAGAGGAGAAATCGGAAAGTAAATGACGATATAGGAAGTGTGATTTTCGATTAAATAATTGTTGCAATGGGTATTATACTGATTTATATTTGCATTAAATAATAATAATATAATCACTATGGCTAAATCCAGTAAAGTCTACATTAGAAAACCTTGTGGAACTATCGTAAGGCTAGATTCATCTAGACACCCAACCTTGAATTCCTTCCTTTTATCGAAATCACAAGAGATAAATAATAGGTTTAAGGCTATGGGTAAAGAATTTAAACCAGACACTATTCAGGTCCCAGAACCTTATGCCAGTATAATTAAAATGGAATTATCATTAAATCGTATAACCAGTAAATTTGATAAATTACGGAAAATTTTATCTGTTAGTGCAAGCGATCCGAGATTAATAGTTTTATACCTAGAATTATGAGAAATCACCATTGGACAAATGATATATGTGATAGATGTGGATTAAAAAGGAGACCAATACCATTAACTCCTAATTTGAGAGCTTTTAAAGTAGGAACTTACACATACCAGTTTTTAGTAGAAGGAGAGTGGGTTGCTAAAAGACCAAATTGTAAGCTAAAAACCATTCAACATGACAGAGAGATATAAAGAAAGGTTATTTAAAATTGATGCTATCGGGAATCTAAGATTCTTCGATATCTTTTTGCATCAGGATAATGATAATCGAGATTGGTATGTACAGACTACGAAAGGATTAGTTGGAAGTACAGTTACTCAAACCGATTACGAAGAGGTTTCAATTAAAAATGCAGGCCGAGCTAATGAGAGAGAAGGCCGAGATCAAGCCCTAGTCCAGGCAAATTCAAAATATAATAAGGTATTAGATAAAGGCTATAAGGAGATACCAGAAAACATCATAGAGAAAGGGTTAGAATATGAATTCCTAAAAGGTAATCACAATACTGGCTCAGATGGGACTCGCATGGTAATGCTAGCCCAAAAAGATACTAATAAAATAACATTTCCAGGAAGATTACAGCGGAAATATGATGGGGTGAGATGTAAGGCTTTTATGGATAAGAATGGTCAGAAACATATGATGTCTCGTAGGGGGAAGGAATTCTATAATCTCGATCATATTTTAAAGGAGATTCCTTGGCATAGGATGGAGCCAGATTGGGAGTTAGATGGGGAACTCTATGTTCATGGCCAACACCTCGGAGATACCGTTTCAATGATTAAAACCAAATCTGAAAAGAACTTATTAGTGAGTTTCAGGATATATGATATACTAGAAACTACCATGACCTTTAATGAAAGGGATGAAATTCTTGAGTTTAGTATATTGGATGGTGAATATGCTTATCTCGAAAAAGCCCAAACGTTTACAGTTAAAGATTGGGAGAGGATAGATAAGCTATTTGCACAGTTCAAAAGAGAAGGGTATGAAGGGGCTATGTGGAGAAATCCTAGAGGTTTATATGAGCCTGGTAAAAGGTCTTGGAATCTTATCAAGATTAAGGATTTTATGGAAGAGGAATTTGAGATAGTTGGTGTAAATGAAGCAACTGGACGTGATGCTGGTACTGCTATTTTTAAATGCCAAACAAAGGAGGGGATTGAATTTGATTGCAGGCCAATGGGAACTCGTGAGTTAAGAGCAGAGTATTTTGAGAGAGGAGATGAATTAATAGGGGAAATGTTAACGGTGCGTTTCCAGAATTACACAAAAGATGGTAAACCTTTCCACTTACGTGGAGTAACAATAAGAGATTATGAGTAAACCTAAATTTTCTGTAGAAGAGGGTTCTACCAGAATTATCAGAAAGTTTTTTTGGTGGCCAACTGTATTACATAATAGTGTTTGGTTTATGAAACATGGTAATATGGTATACCGCATAAATATTGATACCTTGGATTGGGAATTAATTACTGTCCTTAAAGATCGAGAATTAGCTTACCTAGATATCGATATTAATATAGAATATATAAAAGCCATATCTAAGGTAGGATATTCAGTTAATGAGCTTACTCAGGCTTTTTTAAATTTAGGTAAAATTTAGTGTTGCATAAGGATAAAAAGGTTCTTATATTTGCATTATTAATTAAAATTATAGACCATGTTTATCATTGAGTATTTTCAAACATCAAACCGAGTTGAGATTTTTTTACCTATTCCAGTATCTGGTTCTTTTCCAACTAGGATAAGGACTTTTTCAGATAGCTTTGTAACCGTAAAAAGCAGTACTGTTTTGATATATAGTAAGGTAATGGCCCAATTAATGGCCCAATTACCAGTACAATCAACATTAATTATTTATCGGAATGAGTAGGCGTAAATCAAAAGGCCAAGATTATCAAACCCCGGCTGAAAAAGAGTTGGCAAATTTTAAATTACCAGACTTAAAAAGGCAGGTAATAATGAGGGGTTACCCGTTTTTAGCCATAGGGGGTTCATCAGTGTTAGATCTCCAACAGTATTTTTTGACTCACTATTATGAACCGAAAAATCCTAAGCTACTGGATGAATACGATGATTATATCGAAAAGATAGGAAAAGAAAGGGGCTGGGATAAAAGCCTTTACCATCCAGATTTAAGATTGGGTTATATTGCAGAACGTGATGATGAAGGTAATGTGATCAAACGTAAAAGAATTAAGATAAAGATTAAGAAGAAAAAGAGAGACCGGACCAATGATGGGTTATATAGTGGCACTAAGAAAGCTTACACATATGAATTGGTTAAAAAGGGATTGGATAGAAAAGAAATTATTAAATTAGTAATCGAACAATTTCCCGAAGCTAAGGAAAAATCTATTATTATCTGGATGAATCGAGCTAAGCGTAAAAATCAATAATCATGAAGTTAACTCTCCCAGATATAATTCGTGAATTAGGAGGTGAAACCGACTATAGATTAGTTAGTAAAAGGTTAAAGGATTTATCATATAATATACAAGATATAAAATATTATATCCTTGATTTTAATAATCCTTTAAACCCAAAACCAGTAGGGCGTTATTATGAAACCTATGATCAGGCTTATCAAGCCATAGAGTCTTCCTTTGGTGGTAATCATAATGTATTTATTATCATGAGGGGTAAAGACCTTCGGAAATATATAAAAAAATTTAAGATAAAAGCCGAATTAAGAAAATATAATTATAAAAAAGGATTAACTGACCAACAGAAAAAATCATACCGTACCAAACTAAGGCGCCATATCAGGATATTACGGGCTAGAGAGCTAAATGAATGGGCTTTTAATCAAAAAATTGATAGGTCTTTACTACCTTCCCATTTACAAAATATTGAGAATACTAAAGAGGGGAAAAGAAAGGTTAAAAATTACCTATCCTTACTTAGGAAAAAATATTATAGGACTCTTGCTTAATCTAGATACTATTAAATATAAATACAAGATGAGATACACTATCGTTACACGGAACTGGTTTATAACCTATCAAGGTGAAAATATTATCTTTAGTAGGTTAAAGGATTATACCGAAGAAGGTTTTTCGAATTCTGATCCTGTTTGTCAGGAGATCATTGAGGGTAAAGCTAATGAACTTTCCTTATGGAATAAAGCCGAAGAGAATAGGGTAAAAACCTTAATAGACCAAGGTAATTTCGACTTTTTAAACGACACAGTGTCACAAAAATTACTAACAGATGTTAAACCTTAATTAGATTTTCTATGGAAGATTTTATCGGAAAAAAGATCAAAAAGATCGACGAATTAGGTAATGGTGTAACCATCATCTATTTCGAGGATGGTTCATTTATCATTTGCCATGGCCCCGTTACAGCCTCAAGTGACTTAGTACTCCCCTCTGCATCAGATGACGATGAAGAAGAGGATGAGGATGAAGAAGAGGATGAGGACGATGAGGAGGATGAAGAAGAGGAAGAAGATGAGGAAGAAGATGAGGAAGAAGATGACGATGATGATGAGGAAGAAGATGACGATGAGGAAGAAGATGAGGAAGAAGATGACGATGATGAAGAAGATGAGGAAGAAGATGACGATGATGAAGAAGAGCCGGCTCCCAAAAAGAGTAAAGGAAAAAAATCCTCAAAAAAGGCTGATCCCGATTACGAATGGGAAGACCTGAAAGACCTTGACTGGGAAGAGCTAGTTGAGCTAGCGGATGAAGAGGGGGTTGATTATGAAAAATTTGAAGATGATGAAGATGAGGCCGGCCTAAGAAAAGCTATTGCTAAAGAATTGGGTATTGCAATGCCCAAGAAAGGAAAGTAATGGCTAACGGAATCACCCCAGAAATGAGGGAAATTTTAAGGAGGGTATTAAAGTTACCAACTAATGAACTAAAGAATATCTATTTTGCCATCGGCATAGAACTTTCTAAAAGAGGTTCAGAGAGTAGGAAAACAGATACCATCCAAACGTAAGCAATAGGACCCGATTATTTGATTAATTGGGTCCTATCTACAGTATTATACCTAATATATTAAAAATAAACTACTTGAATCATAGGTAGTTTCACTAGATATCATAAAATTATGCCCGTATATTATTATATAATAAATAAATCTCTTAGATTAAATAAAGGTATTAAAGGTTCACTTTACTGTTGCATTAAGGTTATTTGGGATATATATTTGCATTAAAATAATTAATAATAATATGCAACAAGAAACTGGTAATCAATGACTTTTTACTATTAATAATTTTCCTATTCATTAACACTTAAATTTATCAAGATGTCAAAATCTGAATTAACATTCGAACAAGCGGTAGAAAAAAGAGATCAATTGAAAAATGATCTTCGTACTGCTCGCAAAGAACTGGTTGCTTTTCGCAAGGAAAATGACCTGAAAAAAGATGCCGAACCCAAGGATCCGAAAATTGCGGCGAAACTGAAAAAGTTCAATACCGCAGTTACCGATCTTGAATCCAAATTGGAAAAGGCTATCGAATCGGTAAAAGCTCTGAAACCGGCTACAGTTCGTCAAACCACGTATACCTACCCGAAGGTAAAAGGTGAAGACGGAAAAGAACGGGAAATGACAGCACAGGAAAAGAAAAAGTTCCGTGCCAAAGCCAGGGCTGCTAAGAAGAAAGCCGAAAAAGAAGCAGCTGCTCCTGCTCCAGCAGAAAAAACAACCGAAAAGAAATCCAAGAAAAAGGAAAAGAAGGCTGCTGCTGAACCAGAAGAGGAAGATTAATCTTCCTCTTTCCAATCGTTCTTTGGAAATCTTTAGCCCGGATAGCGTAGGCAATCGTGCAATAGTCAGGTTCCATGGCTAACCTCCCCCTCAGATCAAGGCGGTGGTAGTAAGAATGGTGGGGGTTTGAATCCCCCTCCGGGCACTAAAAGGATGGGATCCGAGGCAATCAATCCCGTATCCAGGTGGAATTAGGAAACTTCCTCCGTTCCCCATCCTTTGTTCTTTGAAATGTTGGGGTAGATAGGTTTAGACTGCTTGAGAAGGTTATCAAGGCATGTCGGAATTACAATCCCGTTAGAAGGTTAATGTTAGAATAAATGGCAAGGTTATCAACCTCCATCCGCAGAAAGTTGCTAATGCGGCTTAAGCGATAGGTCCCCTAAACCGAGGAACAGAAGAAAGGGTAGTTCCTGTTTGTAGGAGAAAACAGGTGGTGGAAGCCGGAGTCACGAGTACCCAGCCCCAAAACATGTAATTCCTTGATCTCTTTTTTAAGTTAGGACGAGGGTTCGAATCCCTCCTACTCCACGAAAAATCCAACACTGAAATTGTGGATTTGGCACAGTTAACGTCCGTTCATTGTAATGATGAAAGGAGAAGGACTCCCAGATACCCACCCTCGTCTCGGTGCTCTGGTTCGGGATAAGGATGTCAGGTTAAACCTAACAACAGGATAGAGATTACTGTTGGGCATCCTTTCTCTACCCGATTTTTTCGGATTAAAATAAAAATTAAAAATATGTTACAAATATCCAAAAAGATGAGAATACAGTTATTTGATAAGGATTTTAATCAAATAACTGATCGATTAATCGACCAAGATATCGAATTAAAAAATGGTCCGAAGGAACCCCATAAAGGCCCAATGAAACTAGAATTCTCATTTTTCGATAAAAAGGATATCGAGAATTGTATTAGTTACCTTAATAAAATTTCCGGGGTATTACCGATTGAGGTAAAAGTATCTAAGGCTAAAAAGAAGGAAAAAATTATCGCGGATAAATCAGACCTATTAAAAGCTTGGCTAGAAGATGAAAGTAAACTAAAGGTCCGTAATATAAAATCGGTATTAAATAATCTACGAAGAGAAGGGTTCATTATGATGTCATATGATATTTTAACACTTCTCCAAATCCCAATATTACTTAATGATGAGATTGAAAGGGAAAATTACTTTCTTCTTTATCAACAAAGAAAAGCTAAGAATCCATTAAATGATAAGTACGATCCTACCTTAATATTTTCTTTAAATTTCCTTGATAAAAAATCGGATTCTATTGTGGTTAGTGTATACCTTTATGGAAAATTTACAGAGGTATTAACATACGATAACGATACCAAAAAACTAAAAGTTCTTCCCACTGCTGCCCTAAGGTTCCCACCTTTTATGATTGAAGAAGAGAGGATTAAGTTCTCAAAAGAACATCGAGAATTGTCGGATAACTCTGAAAAGAAACCTTCCAAATTTTATGAACGCTGGGCACCTTATGTAAAATTAAATGGCCAACCTTTAAAATAAAAGGTTATTACTGTTAAAATGGTTATTATATTTGCATTAAATAATAAATATATGCACCTAACTTCATCAGAAATTAAAATCATGCATTATGTATTTGATAGGCAACTTGAGGCTATCATGGGTTTATATGAAGGTAAATTTAAGTTGTTTGATTTTGCGGAGGAATTTCCAACACTAGAGGGAATTTTTCAAAATACCTCATTAGAATTTCTCGAATACCTATCAGAGTACTATACTTTAACTCTTTTTTTAAAAGACCACCCAGATCAACTATTCATGCAAAGGCCCAGTATTTTACTATATTTCCGAATGATTATGATTGTTTGGATAGAAAATCTACGAGCTTTAGATGAAGATGCGGTTAATGATCTCTTATTACGGTTTCAGATTCTTGAACAATCAAAACTAAATTGATATGGCAAAGACAAAAATACCAGATAAGGAAAATAAAATCTCTTTTGGTTGGTTATCATTTCAATTCATAGGACCGTTTAGTGGGAATAAGGTAAAGGTTTTTTTGAAACCGGAGTTTGGTGGTCATCTAATTGGAGAAATCGATCCTTGGGTGAGAGATGATTTTAGGAAAGATTTGGAAGAATTGGAGAAAAAATATTTTACTAATAATCCAGAACCAAAAAAAGAAGCTTAATCATGAAAATAGAATGGAAATCCGTTGAATCCTCAAATGTGAAAAGGGTGGGCTATATAAGAGGAAAAAAGCTTTTATATATTGAATACCATAGTGGTGGAACTTACCAATATCACCCGATCTCTAATAGAACTTACCAGGAATTAATGTCAGCCCCTTCAATAGGAAAATACATTTGGGCTAATATAAGGAATAATTCCGCATATCAATGGGAGAAGATTAAATAAAGGTATTAAAGGTTCACTTTACTGTTGCATTCGGATTATTTTGGTTCTTATATTTGCATTAATTAATAATTAATAATTCATATCATGGAAACCAAATCTTTATTCTATCCTGTAGAAAAAGTTAAGGTAAGTGAAATCTTACCTGGCTACTCTACCAACAAGCAAAAGGACTACGCTATCATCACGAAAGTGGATGGCAAACCGAAATTATTAAACCTTTGTTCGAAAGGTTACCAGCTTGTAGAAAATGAGACCATCATTTCACATGCTAGGTATCTTTTAGAATTGTCTGGGTTTAATACTCAGTTAACCTATACCCATTACGATAATTCCAAGTTTTTTATCGACCTAACCTTAGATGTCAAGAAATTTGGATTCGGATTGGAAATTGGTAAAAAGAAAGATATATTAGTACCGAAATTGAGGTTAGTTAATTCTTATGATGGTAGCATTAAATACAATGCTAGTGCTTCCATCCTAAGACTAGTCTGTACAAATGGCCTAACCATGCCGGTAGCAATTTCATCATTCAGAAAACGCCATACAAAACAACTTGAGGGGGATAAAGCAGTAGAGATGGCGATTGAGATGATTCAAAAAATAATCGAGTCCACAGATATCATTACAGAGTCATGGGATCAACTTGTTGACCAAACAGTGGTAGATATAGAAGACCGGGTAATGGAGGTAATTGAAAATACCGGTTTTCCTATTACTCTAGCCGAAAATGTTATTGAGAAGGTGGTTGAAGAACAAAAGATTTTCAATTTACCACGCCCTAATGACTGGTTAGTTTATAATGGGTTTAACTTTGAATTAAACCATAATTTTGAGGACACAGTTTTGAAAGAACATAAAAGAGAGATTATCGATCGTAATATTCAAACCTATTTATTAGAAAACTGATGATACATATCAAAGAAATTACCGCAAAAACCAAAGTACCATTACCAGAGTATGAAAATAATCCCTTAGGGTTATCAGACCGCTTTCCTATCGGATACCTAGCTGGAAGCAGTACACAAGAGGCAATCCTACATGACCCCTCTATGGTATATCGATACCACATGTCGGGAAAAATAATCCTGAAGGGAGATTCAATCTCCTTACTTTGCAAATTAGTGGATTCTTCAGGTAAAAAAATAGTTGCTTTAGGTAAAAAAGGTTTTTAATATTGCATTATTAATTAATATTTAAAAACATGTCACCAGATCCCCGTTTACTTGAAAAACTTAGGAAATTGTTTTCCTATCAGGAAGATTCTGAAAAACGTAATTCTATCCATGAAGCCGCTAATGCTGCCCAAAGGATTCAAGATTTACTGATTAAACACAATCTTTCGATGGCCGATATTAATGGGAAATTAAATCAGCCCAATTCCTCTGATATTATTCGTGAAATGATAAATGGGAAAGATATCGGTTATAATAAAAGATATGGAAAATGGATTGAGCAATTGATCTATACCGTATGTGAATACAATCTTTGTAAATTGATTGTCCATTCTACGTATAATGAACCAAATTTTGCTATTATCGGTAAACCAGATAATGTTGAGATTGTAATTTTCCTAGTAAATCAATTAATGATTAAAGCCCTATTATCAGAAAAAGAGGAATGGAAACATTACCGAGGTAATGAAGCTCATGGAATGTGGAGAAGGGGTTACCTAATGGGGTTTGCACTTGGTATCAAGTCTAAATTAAAAGCTCAATTAGAAAGTTTCATTACTGAAAATAATTCAGTAACTTCTTTAGTCAGAGTACATAAAGAGGCTATTGATAATTTCATTAACGAATCTTATTCAAATTTAGGAAAATCGAGGACAGGGGGAAATTCATCTGAGGGGTCCTATACTGGTTTTAGAAATGGCAAAAATACAGATATTCACAAAGGATTAAATTCTAACACCTTAAATCAAAGGTTAATCTCATGAAAAGTCGAATTCAACGAAACTTTATGTATTTCTTATTTTGTATTATCATATTTGCTATAGCATTACCAGAACTTTCAATGTCCCTAGCAGAAATGATTGGCATGGCATTCGCAGTAGCAGTTCTGTCATTGATTCTTTATAAATTATTCATCTCATGAAAACAAAACAAAAATTAGGAAAGGCTAAGAAAGCCACCTTAAAAAAGAAAAGGGTTACCGCTAAAATTACTAAATCGAGAGTAATCCGAGAAATTATTGTTCACAAGGACCTTAAGTATCTGTACCCCGAAGATTGTACCGACCCCCTAGCTAGGAAGGAGTTCAGAAGAAAAGTCAGAAATGAGCTAACTAAATTAGAAGCTCAAATGAACCAATTGACTGGCTCTGATAAAGAAAGAATCGGAAGAATCCTTCTCAGAAAGAGGAGAAAGTATCTTGCTGATATTTCAGCCAAAATTTAACTTAAGTGACTCAACGATGAGAAAGATTAATGTAATTAACCTTACCCCACATGAGATTGTCATCAACAATGAAAATGGTAATATCATTTTACCGAAATCGGAAAAACCAGCAAGGTGCCTATCAAGGGTTCATGTAGAAGAGGTAATTCAAGTTAATGGCTATGATAATTCTATTGAATTAACCCATACAGAGTATTATCGGGTTATCAATTTACCACCGCCAAAGCCTTTTACCATCTATGTTGTATCAGATATCATTGCTAAATTCTTGCAGGGTAAACGAGATGATCTTTATATCTCAAATGGTCTTATAAAAAAGGATGGAATAATTATAGCATGTAGATCATTGGGTAGAATTTAATGCAAATATAGGCAAGATACCATTAATTCTAGTGCATTATTATTCTATTTACTTAGATAAAGATTATTTGATAATAAAATTACTAGCTATGAAAAAAATTAAGATGGCTCATTTAACACGAAATGGGGTTTTTTATCGAATTGTCAAATATTTAAAATCCTATTTTGAAGACCCAGAAAATGGTATAAATGTAAAAGGTTTTAATTATTACATGGGAGAGGTGGAAGATATAGGTTGGGTATTAGTAATTGAAATACGAGAAATCAGAGATTTAGATTTACCAAGATTTGATTGGGAATTATTTTATAGTCACCATGAAGGATCAGAATTATTTATGAATCTCAATGATTTTATTCAAAATTCACTTCGTATGGGAAATGGTGATCGGTTAAAAATTTCATTTTCAATTACCCCATTTTGGTTACAATCTAAGGCATTAATCACAATAACCTCAAATCAAAAATAATGCAAACATTTTTACCATACCCAGACTTTAAGAAATCAGCCCAAGTCTTAGATAATAAGAGACTTGGTAAACAGCGGGTGGAAGCTAGTCAAATTTTGGATATTATCTTTTACGGAAAAGAATCCAAATGGGAAAACCATCCTGCAGTAATTATGTGGCAAAACTATGGACCGGCATTACAGAACTATCTTCATGCTATGATTGAAGAGTGGGAGAAACGGGGATTCGTAAATACGATGGTAGTACCAGGACCGTGGAAAAAGATTCAATTGCCTCCTTGGTTTGGTCATCCAGCTTTTCACTTTAGCCATAGGATGAGACTTTATCAAAAAGATAAACAATTTTATTACCATCTCCTTAAAGCTGATTATTCATTCGGTCAACCCTTTGATGCTAATATTCCATATCTTTGGCCCCAAACTAAGGACCATAAGAAATACCGTTCGAATGAATTTTATATTTTAGGTCAGGGGAAAAAATATGCTGGGTTATGGTTAGATTTACAAGAGGAATATGGTATTAAAATAATTGTACCCTAAAAGATTTTAGGGGTTAAAAAGGTTTATATATTTATATTATAAAAATAAAATTGTGAACCTTAAAAACATTACAAAACATGAAATTTCAAAAAGTACCTTGGATTAAATGCTATCCCGGATTATCTTTACACCAAAAAATTTCCAATAGGGGTATTATGGAGCAACAGCATCTAATGTCTGAAACTAATATGTCCTTAGAGATGATTAGAGAAAGAATGTCAAAGAACGAAAAAGGGTATTTAAAGACATTTATGAGACAAATGTTTAGGAAAACAGGCCATAAAAGATTTCTTGTGAAATAATAACTGTTGCTCTAGGTTATCTAGGATATTAATTTTGCATTAAATAATAATTAATAATGCAAAATTCAAATATCCATCAAATGGAACTTTCAAATCCTCTAATCGAAAATTTGGCTAAAGCAAAAAACTCAAATGCAAAGGCTGTTGAAAAGGTTGCTTATGAGATTGCTAATAGAATAGATGAATTAGAAATGGAGTCAATTTCTGAGGCGGTTTTGATGCTCGCCTATCTAAAAGAAATAGGTCACCAAATTGTTAAAGAATTCAATATTAATGGCGATTAAAAATATTCCTCGAAAGAGGCATTCATTTATAGGTTTAAAAGGTGGAAGGGACGGAGTCATTTACCGTCCCTTTCTTTAAAAATCTGACTATGGAAAATTCTGGGAAAGTACAAAAATTAGCTAATGAAATTGATTTTAGGATTAAATTAGCCAAAGCAACTACCGAAACCAGTAAAAGGCCTCAATTTTTTAAGGGAAAGGTTGAAGCTTTTGAGTCGGTATTATCTTATATCTCAATTCATTTTAACATTAGACCAGATGGAAAATAAAGAGCATTATTCTGAGCCTTTCATTTTTGGGATATTATTTATAATATTGGTGGCTATAGTTATCATAATTCAAATCATGAAATCCTTTCATGAACCAATGGTCCCCATTCAACCCGATATTATCTCTACTGAATCACCACCAACTAAGGCGAAAAATTTGCCAAGTTCCCACCAATCCACCGAATATCCTGATGATCTCGAATATGATCCTAATGACATCGATGCCGATGACATAGCTCTGGAATATCCAGAACTTGCTGAAGATTATTACGATTAAAATATAAAACCATGAAAAAGACATTCAAAGAAGCCTTAACAGAAATCATTGACAGAATCCTAATTAATGATAGAGATTACCAATATTGGATTTATCAGATAGAGGAAATGAAAGTTATTCATACCACCCGTTATTATGACCCATGTCATCATGAGTATGTAATGGAAAACGGGTTCTATATTTGGTTACCCCCGGAGGAAGGGGATATCCTTTTGTATTTTATCCAGAATTATGAGATTTGGATGCCTATTTTTGATGATATTGATGTGGTACATTGTATATACGGTTACGTGAATTCCTTTCACGGTTATGATTTATTACCCGAATATATCTTGAAAATGATTGAGGATAATGAATGGGTGGAGGAAGGTCAATGGGTTTATTATCGGGTAATCGATAGTGCAAGTTAACTTTAATAGATAAGATTATGGAATCAGATTTTGAAAAAAGACAAAAGGCTATTAAGAGAATTTTATGTGATGATATTAAAAACGGGAAACTTTTTAATATACCAAAAAACCATGAGATTCTAATAAATCGCTGTGGAAACCTAGCTATTAGAATCACAGATGGTGATTCTAACGATGGCATAATCCGTGAGTTAAACGCTTGGGCTTTAGCTAAGGACTGCGTAATAGAGACCAGAAGTTCATTGGGTGAAGATTGGTCCTGGATTGAAGGTCATATCGATATCGAAATTATTATTTGATATCAATAATGGCCCATGCTGTTGCATTAATGTTATTTGGGATCTTATATTTGCATTAATTAATAATTAATAATATGCAATTCAAATCTTTAAACCTATGAACACTTACATTTTTCAAATCGATCTGGATTATTATCCAAATGAACATTCTACTTCGGTAGTTACTGCGGTGAATGTTGATGAGTTTATTTACAGAAATTTTAGAATAAAGCTATGACAATTCAGATTACATTAACCTTAAAAGAGGCTATTCTTGTAAGAGATGCCTTAAGGGAAATTCCCTATGCTTGTGACCCAATAGGGGAATCTGTTGATAAGGATACCTATTGTCTAAATAGTTCTCCTTATACGGAGCAGGAAATTGATATGCTCGCTATGAAATTTGATGATGTTTCAGCACCTTTTATTGATGTACCATGAAAAGATTTCTAACATTTGAAGAAACCAATGCCATTAAGGCAGGTTTGGAACTCCTTATCAAAAAGATTGGTGAGGATAAAATTGAAGTTGCAAATTATAGTGGGTCTTGGCCAAATGATCCTGAGAAGGCCAAAAGATATATGACCCGAGGGGATCTTCAAAAATTAATTGATTTCTTCGATGAGTGTTTTGAGGATTACGATGAGTTACTCAAGAACTTCGTATTGTCTCAGCCCGATGATTTTTGGGATCACCTGGAAATGGTTAAAGTATTAATGAGGGGTTTAGATAAAATATTAGGTGAAGTGGAGAATTTTGAGGCATTAATTGGGATTGAGAAAAATGAAAGCTTTGAAGAGTCAAGGTTATATAATAATATAAAGGGATTACGTGAATGCGTACAAAGATTTAATTTTCAAAAATAAAACTCATAACTATGGAATCAATAGGACAGCTTACAATTCAACATCCAGACCTGGGTGAAATCGTTTTTAACCTCTGGAGTCATCCCACTGATAAAAATTTATACCAGATTACTTCAGACTCTCTTGATATTCCCTTTTATAAACAGTCATCCTCTATAGGGGAGTTAATTGAATCCTCATTGAGGGAGGTCAAAGAATCAAGATACTTTGTGAGAACTACTGATTTAATCAATACAGTAGGACCCCGGATATTTAATATCATGGTTCTTCTGAGTTGGTTGGGACTTGAGCAGGAATTATTTAAGGTTTATCAGGAAAAAACTTTGCCGCAAAATGTTTTTGGGTTATTAGTGGGAGAACTTAAGAATAAAAACATATTTCTTCATAACTATCCCACATCTCTGGTATCAGAGGTATGTGCTATTATTAATGAGAAATTAAAGACCAAACCATTATCAGAATTGCTCAAAGGTCAATACTAGCAACTATTAATATTTATATCAACATAGCCATGATAGCTTACTTAAATCCATATATAATTACTCTTTATGATAAGGTAGTTATTTCGGAAAGATCAGACCTCTATTATGGCTCCTTACTTCCGCGGGATTGTTCTCTTCTCCCGCTTTGCAGAACTAAATTAGGTAATCACCCTGAAGTATGGCTGGAGTATGATGATTATTAAGGTAGCTTTTTAAGAAGAGAAATTATCTACAAACATACGAATTAGTTAAGGAAAGGAGCCCATTTAAGCTTAGTGGTTCCTTTCCTTGTTTACATACCCCTTAACAAAAGGGTAATAAAATTGGTATTAATGGTTGCATAATGATAAAAAGGATTATAATTTTGCATATATAATAAATAATAAAATGCAATATTTAACCTTTAAAACCTTAAAACAATGGAAACAGCAATCTTAGAATTAATCGATCTTCACGAAGCTCTTCGTGCTCAATGGGGATCACTCGAACCCCATCAACAGGCTGCCTATACTAGGTACCTTGAGTCCCAAACTCAACTTTACCAAAACATGGACCCAGGAAATAAAACTTTCCAATTTTGCAATCCTGCTAACTTTAAAGTCATCGATCAATGGTTACAAGGTCTTCTTACCAGAAATTCAGAATTTCTTGGTGGAGATTACCAAAACATTGCCATTATTGCTATGGTACTGAGTAACTGGTGCACTGATGTCGATGACAAACATAACACCAATCAGGATATCACACCTACTGAGGACTGGTTCTATAACTTAGCTACTAACCCAATCCATTACCACATACTGCCCAACATACCGGATATTTATTTCCCAAATCCAGATACTGATCTCAATCCAAATCGTTAAAACAATGAAACAGTTATTACCACATATCATTACAAATCTGGGGATGACTTTCACCCATGATTCTCCCACAGTGGAACGGATTATCCATTATATCATGAGACAATTCAAACCTACAGAATCAGAACCCCTCCTTATTTACGAGGTCGAAGACCTTAACGATTACGGAGCTGAATTTGTTTTCCTAATCCAGTTTAATGGCGATCCAGATTCAGATGAAGACCTTACCGAAGAGATACCTGCTTATCTGGCCGATCTTAATTCTGCCTGTAACATGGATGAATCGGACTATGCCGTAAAAACTAGCTATGATCATACAAATTGGAATCAACACTTTATTCTCATGACAATCTGTCTATAATTATGGAAACATCACAATTCATCAATCTATTAGACCAATTACTCAATGAATTGGTTCCAAAGTTAAATGCCAAACCTATTCAGGTATCCTTTCCTTTAGTGGAATTAACTAATGTCCCAATCATTATAAACTTAAAATTCCCAGTATTACCTTCCGTCGAAAGCGATATGGAGAAATGTAAGGCCTATGCTAACGAACATAACCTAGAGATCTCCTACACTGGGGTTAGTCTTTCCTATTACCTTTTAACCTTTATTAAATCTTAAATGCCATGAGGAAATACG
>ERZ795048.1033-NODE-1033-length-26567-cov-11.561142_pt1 | contig 26567 bp, 22 predicted proteins | sample MGYA00375132_ERZ795048 | MGnify/ENA primary metagenome ERZ795048 (study PRJEB30177, sample SAMN05720225) | activated sludge metagenome | isolation source: Anaerobic digester | place: Hong Kong | collected 2014-12-17 ... | reverse complement strand
GTGACATAAAAGAAAATGAAATATTAAATGATAATGTATATTATTTAAATGGGATAGATCTTGAAAGGAAATATATTTATGTTAATGAATTGTATATATTGCCAAATGACTATCCTCTAAATCTGATAGAATTATACTTTGCAAGAGAATCTGGAGAACGAATGCTTTTAGCTTTAAGAAATAATGAAATATTTTATTTAACTGATAATATATGGGGGAGATACGTAGGAGTTCGAGTAAAGGATTTTAATGATGATGGAGAAAATGAAATTGCATTTATAAACGATCCAAGAGCAACATATGGAAGAAAAAGATTTGTACATATATACAATGAAAAGGATTTTGTTGCAATTCCGTTTTCTACAAATTCGGTTTATGATGTTATCGAAAGTATACTTGAATATGATGTTGTATATATAGAAGATGAACAAGCTTGTCTTGCTACTATAAAAAATAAAAATACTAATGATCAGATAGTAATAAAGATATCCTCTGATACAGTTAAACCTAATTTTATAATTGATTACCGAGAATACTTGACTTCAAATATTGTGAATAATGGAATTACAGAAAATACGGTTCTTTTTTTGATAAATACAGAGAACTGGATGCTTGTTCAAGTATTAGATATTGAAGTTATATATGAAATGCAAAACAATAAATTTGTTGTAAAAGACATAAAATATACATTTACATTTGATTTTTCTAAAATATACGGTTTAGATGAATATAAATTTGAAATAATAGAAAACAGTATTACAGATACAAATCCTTAAAGCCAAGCAATTGCTCTTAGCTTTTATTTAACTATTTGCCCACTTTACAAAGGTCAGTACATATAGTCTTTACTAGGGTTTTATTGAATAATATTTATGGAGTATTATTTGTATTCTGTTGTGAGTAAAGAACGATAAATTAGGATTTATTTTATCAGCAAGTAAAAAGGTACTAAATATTGACTTCCTGCAAAACTTCGTAGATAACGGAATTGAATTCCGAAAATATCGACATAAAGGAGGCAGCAATGTATTTTCACAGGCATATAGAACCGGTTGTAGAGAGAATTGCAAAGCGAAAATCTGTTATTGTCTTAACAGGAGCACGGCAGGTCGGGAAATCAACCATGTTGAAAAATGTGTGTGGTAATATAAATTTTGTTTCTCTGAGTGATTTGTTGGTCAGAGAAAGTGCAAAGGAAAACCCATCTTTGTTTTTTGATCTTCATAAGCCTCCCGTGATTGTTGATGAAATCCAGAAAGCTGGGGAGCTTTTTGAGTATATTAAAGATATTGTTGATGAAAAAAAGATAAAAGGCCAGTTTTATCTTACTGGTTCCCAAAGCATGAAATTGATGAAAAACGTAACAGACAGTCTGGCGGGTCGTACAGGAGTTATAAAAATGCTTGGTCTGTCAATGCGTGAATTAAAAGGAAGTTCATGGAGAAAGCCATTTCTACCTATTTTAGAAGATATGATGAATGATGAAAAAGGATCTGTTGAATATGACTATCTTAAATTCGTATCATATATCCACAAAGGTTTCTTTCCTGAGCTATATGAAACAGAGAGTGATTTGAAAGATTGGTCAGATTTCTATAGTTCATATTTTCAGACATATATAGAAAAAGACATAAAGGATGTGCTTAATATTCAAGATGAATCTGCATTTATTAAATTTGTAAAAGCAGTTGCAGCACGCACAGGGGAAGTATTGAACATGTCTGCAATATCGGAAATATGCGGTAAAGACGATAAAACAGTCCGTTCATGGCTATCTGTGCTGGAATCAAGCGGGCTTGTTTATCTTCTAGAACCATATTATAACAACTATAATAAGAGGTTAGTAAAATCACCGAAACTGTATTTTCTTGATACTGGACTTGCTTGCTGGTTACTTGGATGGAATACTCCGGAACAGATGGTAAATGGAGCAATGTGGGGTCACATTTTTGAAAGTTATGTTTTTGCAGAAATTCTTAAAAGTTATTACAATGACGGTATTGTAAAACCATTGATATATTACTATAGAGATATGGACAAAAATGAAATTGATTTGTTAGTAGAGGAGGGTGATTACCTCTACCCTATAGAGATTAAAACTTCAAGTAATCCGACAAAGTCGATGGTAAAAGCTTTTCATTGTCTTGAAAAAAATCCGGTAAAAAAAATCGGTACTGGTGCATTAATCTGTTTTACAAAGGAACTTCTCCCATTAACAGATTCAGTATGGATGCTTCCGGTTCATACGATTTAATGTAATTAAAAGAAATACACATTTGTCAGTTGACATATTATGGCAATAATATTAGTATGGCATTCGAAGAGGAGTGCCATGAAAAATATTGCAAAGAACAGACTTGTATCACTACTATTAATCATCAGTTTCATATTGTTAAGCGGGTTACTTGAAATAAATGTAAATGCTTCGGGTTCGAGATTTACTGATATAGAATCATCACAGTGGTATTTTGAACCAGTCATCCAACTGTATGGTATGAATATTATAGACGGGTATCCTGATAACACATTTAAACCTGAAGGTAATGTAAAAACAGATGAGCTTATAAAAATGATAATAAAAGCTTTAGGATTTGATATCCAAAATTCAAAAGACTACTGGGCTCAAAACTATATAGATAAAGCTGAAGAAATAGGGATGCTTGAAGGATTTGGTGCTGAGTATACAAAAGATATAAACAGAGGACAAGCAGCTGTACTCATATCCAATTCCATGACATACTTAAAGGAACCTGAATATAATACAGAAGAAGTGTACCCGTTTGATTTAGGTATGTATACACCTGTTGAATATATACAACATATTAAAAAATGCTTCAGTGCAGGTATCATTAATGGGTTTGAAGACTTTACTTTCAGGTACAAAGAAACCCTTACCAGAGCACAGGCATGTACACTGGTTATAAAGGTCATGGACAAAAGCAAAAGAGACACCTCAGTAAGAATGGACTGTTCGTTTCTGAGTAATAAAGAACAGGAAAATATAAGATATGTTGGTGTTGGTTTTGATGAATTATCTGATTCTATAAAACACACGCTTTTACAGGTTAAGGATGATATAGGTTATACAGTTGTGGAAAAAAGGGTATATGAGACTAAAAATACATATGAGATCAGATATCATAAATCCAGCCTGTATTCCAACCCCTCTTACTGTATGTTCGCTTTAAGGTTTTTTGAAGGTGAAACAGGGTATCCAGAAAAACAGTGGGGTTATGATACTATGTTTTTAAAACTGGAATTAAAATCACTTGATTGGGAAGACGGTATACCCGTTTCTTACTATAAATCCAAAGTAAAAAATGCTATATGTGCAGCTTTATCTGAATATGACCAATATGATATAGCTGATTACATAATGAAGAAGTATGATTTTATACGTTCTTTAGATACTCATGATGCATATAACCTGTTAGAGGATAACTCTAATGATGAATTAAGATATGTATTTTTCACGATGGAAAACGTAATTGGTAATTTTACTTTTTCATCTAAGTAAATGAAAAAGAAGAAGTATATGTAGAAAATAGTAAATAACGGAAACTAATGGAGAAGATAATATGAAAAAAGGTATCCTGTCTTTTATTACAATAATTTTACTGCTAAGCATCTGTATAAATGCTCTAGCATATTGTGAGACATATGAACTTACTGGAGAGCACATGAATGCTTCATATATTTCTGATGAGCATACCTCAAGAGGACATGCCTATGGATATATATGCCAGGACTGCGGTCTTATAACCATTCTAGGCTACAAATATATATCAACATGCTGCCAGTGTACGGGAAATCATAATTACTGTCTATTCTCTATAGGGCCTCATACAGCTCAGGGGCATCTATTTACCCTTAGATGTCTGGATTGCGGACACACTACATCATACTATGATATTGATTACAGCTGCTGTCAGTGTGTAGGACATACTCCAGGTCCCATAGAGATAAGCCAGGAACACCTATATGGTTTAGGCCACTACTACACAATTACATGTAAGGAGTGCGGCGAAATTATTGAAAGTGGATATACCACATTATGGTCATGTAGTATTTGTAATTGCGATCATGTGTATGTAACGGAAATATCTGATTACCATACCCCGGGATTAGGTCATTTCTATACCAGATATTGCTATAAGTGCGGAGAGGTTATTGATTCTGGGTATACTACTATACCGCACTGTTGCGAATGCAGAGGATACCATAATTACTATTACTCCGTGTCTGACACTCATACAGAATATGGCCATCTGGTTACGCAAAGATGTGTAGACTGCGGACACGAGGAATATTACTATACTACAGTGCCAACCTGCTGCTATTGCAGAGGCTACCATAATTATACATATACTGTATCTAATGAGCATGCCCCGAACGGGCACCTTAAAACTGGCATGTGCTCTGATTGCGGTCATGTCACTACATCATATGTAACTCTGCCTGAGTGCTGTCAGTGTAGGGGATATCATAATTTTTCACAGTGGTCAGAAGTTTCAAGCGTCCATGAAGCACAAGGTCACAGACAGACCAGGACTTGTAAAGATTGCGGGTATACTGAAACCCGGTTTACTACATACAGACCATGCTGTCTATGTCATGGGCACGATATGCAGAGGACATCGAATATCGGGGAGCATACTGATTTTGGGCATGCTGTTGTATACAGATGTATAACTTGCGGATACGAAGAAACAGTATATGAGGATATATTCGGCTGCCCTTTATGTTCAAATACTCCTACAAACCAGGAAGAGTTTATTTTATGGATACAGCATCTTGGAATACCTGTTAAAAGCATAAATGGTAACTATACAGTATCTTTTACAATGTATCGTGATTACGGATATATTGTTTATGGTAACCCATATAATGTGGCAAATAACCCATGTGTAGCGGGAGAATACCAGTTCTTAGGGTATACATATGATGAAGATCTTTTTACCAATATATCCTATCAGAATACTGAAATGGGACCTGTTAATGCAAATCAGTGGATATATACGGATATTCCTGGAGCAACTGAATCATGGGACAGGCTGGAATCAACAGTGCAGAAACCATATATGCTACATACTAATCTAATTGGGCATGGAGCTGTAAATTTTACTGCAAATGATATAGGGATAAGTAAGACAAGGGTGCAAAACGGGGCCTCATGGCTTAGTACAGGTTCTATATACACATACAAAACTAACGGGTATTACGCGACTTTCAAAGTGCCTTCTATGGGTACTCCTGATGTATCCCTAAATACATGCTTCACACAGGAAAGACTTGTTTATTCTGATACTGATGTCTATAAAAAAGGATATGTGAATGTCAGTTTCTCAGTAGATAAACCATTAGAGGAAATTGAGTATATTAAACTATCTGTACAAGGAGGAAACAGTATAACACTGCAGCCACATGAACGAAGCGGACAGCTGGAGATTAATATACCAATCCAGTATATTATGCCTGCAAAATATACAGTAAGAGTATTGATTGAGGTTAAGAGTATATTTAATGATGTGTATATAACCGGGGATTACTGCTCAGTGGACCTTTACAAAGAAGAAGCCCCATATAACCCTGCTAATCCCGTTATACCAGAAGAGATAATATCAGATGAACCTGAGGATATTCCATATCAGGAACCGGATGAATCACAGTATGATGTATGTATTACTGATATATCACTTAATGGTGCCTGGAACATATGGGGATTAAATGAAAGATTTACAGGTCTTGAGAATGTTCAGTTTAATGTATCAGTAGCAGGAAGAGCAAGGGATATAACTGTAATCTTCTCAGAGGAACTTAAAAGCCATGTATATGAAGATGGATATGGTAATACTTATGACTATGCTGATCTTTTAGGAAGTTATGATATGTGTCCAAAAGATATGCATATTGAAGGGTTATGGAATAATGGCTATACATTGACAAAAAGCTACATACTCCCGCTTTGTCTCGATACTATAGATACAGAGGGAAACAGGATAAAAGATAAGTACACTATAACTGTTATAGCAAAAAATGAGAAGAAAGAGCATATAAAAGAATATATGATTGACATTACCGGCAATATTTATGATTATCTGTATGTGCAGCCATGACGATATGATGATATAATCTTGCATGATGAATATTTGTGTTTTTGCCTCAGGCGGAGGCAGTAATATGCAGGCTGTTATAGATGCTTGTAAGAATAAGAAGATTGATGCGAAGGTTGTGCTGGTAATTTCCAACAACAGTAAGGCATATGCTTTAGAGCGTGCAGAAAATGAGAAGATTGATAATTACCATGTAAGCGAGTATAAATACAAAGAAGAGTTTGCAGGTAAGCTTTTGAATCTCTTAGCAAGGTATAAGATAGATTTAGTACTTCTTGCAGGTTACATGAAGAAGCTGCCTAAGGAATTAGTGGAAAGATACAAGGTTCTGAATATTCATCCTGCTTTGCTTCCTAAATTCGGAGGACAGGGAATGTATGGGGAGAGAGTACATAAAGCAGTACTTGAAGCTAAGGAAAAAGAATCAGGATGCACTGTGCACCTTGTAGATGAGTACTATGATAACGGAAAGATACTTAATCAGATAAAGGTTCCGGTTCTTGAGGATGATACAGCAGAATCATTAGCAAAAAGAGTTCTGGAAAAGGAACATATCATATATGTTGATACGATAAGAAAAATATTAACTAAAGAGATTGAATTATAGGGGAATATATGTATAAATACAAAACCAAAGGAACATGTTCAAGCGAGATAACTTTTGATATACAGGATGGAAAACTAAATAACGTGAAATTCAAAGGCGGATGCAGCGGGAATCTGCAGGGTATAGGCGTGCTGGTAGAAGGTATGGAAACAGAAAAAGCAATTAGCTTATTAAAAGGCATAAAATGTGGTCACAAGAAGACATCTTGCCCAGACCAGTTATCGATAGCTATAAATGAGGTTTTAGAAGAAGAAAAAAACGGGAAGTAAGCGAAAAAGAGAACAAAACCAGATATTTATTGACTAAGTATACTTAATATGCTAATTTCGAAAAGTATTTTATTAGTCAGATACCGGTACAGCAGCTTGTGTGGAATAGTAATCATATGATTTATTATCAGCTAAAGAGCATAAACTAGTCGGAAAGGATAGAAAAAATGTGGACCATCAAATTCTGTGATTAAAATACAAGATATATTATTCTTATAAAAGACTCGCTTTTTGACGGCGCTATTCTATATAGTAGGAATGAGGAAACCTTATTACGATTATCAAGGATGCTTACTGTCGTTACATAGGAACGACTCGGAGTGAGATGTGAGCCATATAATTATTTATCTGATCCAAAGAAAGAAAGGTTTTCAGAAGTAAAACCTGTGATAATATCCAAGGTGGACTGGCAACACTTTTTTAGGCAACTTCTTAAGGTATCATTTCAACATTCAATACGGCTCATATACCCCAATAATGAATGTATCCTGAAGTTGTTGAACCAATTTCCTTTCAAAGACTCAGTCTTTAGTATCTTGAATGTCGCTTCTGCAACCGTATTGTCATATGTGCTGACTTTCTACGTAATGACCCTTCTTTCCAGAACGCTTCAGAAGTTCCCTCTATCACATTGTTCTTGAACTCGTTACCTCTGTCATTGTGGAATATCTGTATGTCTGACAGATATCCTTTAATTCTCGAGAATGCTTTGAATATAAGCCTGAAATCCTTGTTAACGCTCGTGCTGTATCCTATGATCTTCCTGTTGGGTCCACCAGTACGCATATGTAGTTCCATCTCATCCCGACCCTCACATATGTCAAATCACTTACTACGGCAGTCCTGTAAAGGCGGTTAATGAAATTCCTCTGAACAGGTGCTTCTCTGAGGGTTGTATTGTGCTACAGTATATCTTGATAATACCAATATAAATGAGTGCAAAAAGTGGAAAATAAAAGTGACCACTTTCTTTACTGCTTTTCCTGTTCGGCATTGTTTGAGGATATTGCGTTCCTTGTCCTGTAAGACCTTCCAGTGATCTTGATTGTGTGGGAATGGTGCAGCAGCTTGTCAAGGATGGCATTTGGTATAATAGTGTCCCTGAAAACCTCACAACATTACCCAAAAAGGCTTGTTGTTTACTGTTTGTTATTTGTGATTGTCAATAAAAATCTTCAAAAAAGGCGGAGAAAATTCTCCACTTTCTCAAAGAGAGAATTTTCACGCTAAAAACACTCAGTGTCAGTTTTATTGATTTCCGTCTTGTCTTCCAAAGAATACCTCTCAGATCAGTCCCTTACTATCCCGATACCTTCAAACCTGCGTCCGTCCGGCTTGACTATATCTCTGTCATCGATGTGTACCGCTGGATTGCTGCTTGCGAGGTTTTTGCTTTAGCAAGATAATTAGCGGCCAGCTGGGCAGGTATCTCTTTTGCAAAATTAAGCGAGAGGCGTTCGATAGTGTTCTTCTTTTTTGCTTCCTCGTGGAGGGTATCCGCTATATCTGAGAGAAGGTAGCTGTTTGACGCCAGCATCCCATAGCTCATATCGGTTATGAACTTCCTTTTTGGGATATGCAGTCCTTTTGTTAAATTATTTGTGAATGTGAGGATTTCGCGTTTCATTGCATAAGTATCTGTAGTATAATTAGCCATGAGGATTCCTTTCTTTTTTTGTTTAGCAAAGTTTTTTTATTGATTTAATTTTACCACAGAAGAGGCGGGGATTCCTCCTTTTTTAAGGCTTTTTCTTAAGTTTTCGATGTTAAAAAGCTGCAGGCATGATGAACCTGGTTAAAAGTACGGAAACTCAAGGAAATTAAGTATTGACATTATAGATATTGTATGTTAAAGTTTAGAAGATTTTAATAATTCATAAAGAATCCATATGCAGCAAGCTTGCAGTGGAAGAGTATGAAGGTCATAGTCTTTATATTATATATATTATTTATATTAAATATATATCAAAAAACATACAGAATTTTTAGAGGTTACTGCGAATGCCAACTCATCAAGATGAAAAAGCATATTATTATATCTTGCATGTAATAACCGGGAAAGAAGAGCAAGTATGCACAAAAATACAGAATTGCTTATGTAATCAGTCTTTCACTCCCTTTACTTTTAAAAAGAATGTAAGTTTTAAAAGAGGCAAAGAAATCAGTGAAGTAACAAGAATAATATTCCCAGGATATGTTTTTATCAAATCATGTATTGCAGAAGCAGCTTTTCTTATAATAATTATGGATTTTGTTAGAAAAACAAATGATATTTTTAAGTTATTAAACTATGGGTCTTATGAAAAAATAGCCGTTAACGAAACGGAAATAAATTTTCTGTTAGATTTATGTAATGACAATTACTGTATTGAGTATTCTAAAGGATTGATTGAAGGAGATAGAGTAAAAGTAATTGAGGGACCTTTGAAGGGACAAGAAAGCAGAATCCTTAAAATCAACAAGCAAAAAAAGAATGCAGTAATAACAGTGTTTTTAGTGAATGAAGTTAGAACAATTACTATTGGTCTTGATTATATTACAAAAGCAAACTGAACAGTTAATATTCAATATATATGATGAAGTAATTTATATTATCTAAAGTATGGTAATTATTATTATATGACAAATTTTATTATTCTGTAGTTGAAAGTAGGTTATATGTGATTAGTATAATACTATGTGCCGGAAAAGGATCCAGGATATCAAATTTAAATTGTCCGAATAAATGTCTGCTTAGGTTCCAAGATGTATCACTGCTTCAGAAAACCCTATCTTATGTGAATGAATTAGATGAAATATCCAAAGTAATCATTGTTGTTAACTATAACAAGGATGAGGTTATAGCGGAAGCAAAAAAAAGTACGCATAAAGAACTTGTTATTGTTGAACAGCGGAATCTGAATGGCATAATAGGTGCTATAGAGCAATGCATACCCGTAATAGGAGATGATGATTTTATGCTTATGTTAGGCGATGAATACTATGAAATGCCAAAATATAAGGATTTTATCTCATGCTTTATTAATTCAGAGTTAAGCATACTGGCTGGCATTGTTTATGTTGATGACAAGACCAGAATAAGCAAAACATATGGAGTTACTGTAAAGAATGACAAGTTAATTTATTTCGAAGAAAAACCTAAAAATAGCATTAACAATATAATGGGGACAGGAACAATATTATTTAGAAATTCAACTCTAAAATATATGAACAAGATAGAAGTTAATGAGCAAAGAAATGAAAGGGATCTGGTGGATCTTCTAAATGCATCATTAAATGATAATGAGCAAGTTCACATTTATGAGATAAGTAAACATTATTATAATATCAATGACAATCATGAAATTGAGGATCTAAGTGCCTTTTTAGAATATAGAAAAAAGGGAAAGGAAGAGAGTAAAAATGGGTAAGTGTGTTTATTTCTCATATATGCACTATGGGCATATAATTCCAAATCTTGAAATGCTCAAGGAATTATCTCTGAGAGGCGAAAAGCTCATATGTTATTCTAGTAGTACATATAGCCATTTATTCAAAGGGTTTGATTGTGAATTCAGAGAATATGATAACCTGAATGAAATATATAACATGTTCTGTATGGGTTATCCAGTAAATGCATTTGTACAGGATAGTTTGCTACAAAGAGTGTTGGCAACATCATTATTTTTTGTTCAAACACTTGACAGGGAGAAAGCTATAACGAAGTATTACTCAGATTTGTTGAGAGAGGAAAACATTGATTATATGATTTATGATTTTGCTTCTTTCTGGGGAAAATCAATTGCTATAGAGTTAGGTGTAAAAAGCATCTGTTGCTTTGAGATTCCGGTTTTCCCAACCAATATTTATAATGTTGATATTAAACACTTTTTATCATATTTCGATTTTAGATATTTGCTAAGAGATCAAATATTTCTAAAACCAGACAGAATTGATGATGACGTGGCTTCTGAACTTAAAATAATTCTTGATGCATATTTTACTCTTATGAGAATAAAAGGATATGATGATTTTGTATGTATGCACAAATCTGATTTTCTAAACATTGTACATATACCAAAAGAACTGCAAGCCTATTCTGAAGAATTGGATTCAACTTATAAATTTATCGGATATAAAACACCGAATATAGATAATACAAATACAGAAAAGGAAAAATGCATATATATTTCTCAAGGTACAGTATTTACACAGAAACATATCCCTTTCGTAGAAAAAAGTATTAATGCATTTAGAGAATCGCCATACAAAGTTGTCATTTCCCTTGGTATGGATAATAGAATAAAAGATATTGAAGATTACTTTTCAGAGCTTCCTGATAATATAACCATTGGCAAAAATATCAACCAAATTGATGTTTTAAGTAATTGTTTGCTTTACATTACAAGCGGGGGTATAAGTGGAATAAAAGAAGCTTTATCTTTGGGAGTACCTGTTCTACTTGTAGGAATGCCTGATCAAACATATGGGATGTTGGAAAAACTCAATCTCGGTAGAATAGCAGATAAATGGACGATAACTGAAGATGAATTATTCAACCTAAGTGTAGATATCATGAATGATAAAATTATTAAATCATGTTGTATGAGAATGTCTGAAGTTTTTTTGAATACTGATGGATATGTCGAAGGAGTAAATTGCATACTTAATGAGGTTTCTTGTAAAGGGTAATGAATTATATTTGTGGATGCATATTTAACGTTTACGAAAAAAGTATGAAGAAAATCTAAGTCTTGACCTCATATTATAATTAATAATTTCGCAAAGAAGCCTTACAAGTAATGGTTAATAGGCAAGAGAGGTGGAATGAATAAAACATTTTTCATTGAGGAGCAGTGTAGTTAGTGACTTCAGGAAATTAGAGAAAAATCATTAAAGGTTAGAGGTACAAAAATCATGAAAAGCTGTATAATTAAGGAAGAAGTAATCTGTAAAGTTATAGAATTGAGTAAACCTATTGTTGGAAAGAAATATACTCTTAATGATGCAGAAATTACGGAAATTATGAAATTAAGTACTTTTCAAGGTGTGAAGGGTGCAGTTCTAAAGAATATAATGTGTAATAGCAGGAATGATAAGTATTCAAATGAATTTTGGCTAGATAAAACTGTTTATTTACTTAAAGAAAAAAGAATAAAAAAGCTACTTAAAATATTTAATGATTCAGGGATTACTTATACTGTGATTAAGGGATTAAGTTACAACTATAATGTCTATTCATCAAGCGAACTACGGCATTTTGGTGATGTCGATATTTTAGTTAGTTCAAAAGATACAAAAAGAGCACATGCAACACTTATAAAAAGCGATTATAATGTAGTTGATGATTGTCTTGATTGTAAAAGCATTAAAGAGAGATTTAGATATCAATCACACTTAAATTTGTATAAAGGTGACAAATTGTTTATAGAGCTTCATCAAGCAAAAAACAGCTATATTAATTTAGAAGAAATTGTTAAGAATAGACAATTTGTAAATGATATATATATTACTGATTTAATTGACACATTTATTATTGCTTGTACGCATGCGTGGCATCATTTTTCATACTCAATCAGTTCATTAAAATTTAAAAGTCAGTTCAGATTGAAATTATTACTTGATATTTACAGAAGTTACTTAAAAATTAATCAAATGAATATTCGAGATATAGAACTATTAGAAAGAGCGGATACTGTTAAAGCTAAATGTACAGTACTTAATGCAGTTGTAATGGCTGAGGAAATTTATGGTGATTTTTTTATTAACAGAAGATACCTTGAGTTTTCTAAATTTAGATATCCAGATAAGTATTTTGATTACAATATTTCACTTACTGATAGACTTTTCAATGGAGATGAAGTATATAAAAAAGTTTATAGCTTATATAAAGGGGTTAATAATCAAATTTTGATTCAAAGTGGAGCTAATTTTAGTAAGGATATGTTAATGCAATTTGAAGAGAAAACACTAAATTCTTTCTTTTTATCAACATTAAATGCTACTTCGACTCCTATACATGAAAAATTTGATTATAAAGCTAAGTTTTTATGGGATTCTTGTTTTTTATACTTCTTACTTAATATTGAATCGCAATATTGTACAAAACTAACAAAAATAGAAAGATACATAGGTAGTTATAATCATTTTGAAGTTTCTATCTCTTATGATGGAATAATTAATGTTTTCTTTCTACAAGCTAAAAAAAATAATTCCATATATTTTTATAGAGACAATGTTATTTATAGAATGAAAAAATCCTTTACAGAAGTTGTTAATCGAAACTGCATTTTATACAATATCGCAATACCTTGGATTAATATTGGAATTATTCCTAAAAAAAGTATGAAAATAAAATTGGAAATCACTTATATTGAGAAATATTATCAAAAGGGAATTATGAATATGTATTCACTATTTGCAGGAGAATGTTCAAATGTGTATGAAAATGATTTTTGGATAACAGCAATATTGAAATAGCAATTTAGCAGTTGTTTTATTTAAAATGAAGCTTGAGGTATGTTAAGTCATCATTTTAGTAGAGTATATATCGTGTAAACATATGAGATAAAGGAAGAGATAAGTGTATAACATAATAATTAGTGATTATGATCTGAAAAATCAGTGATGTTATAATTTTGTTAAGTTATTTTATAGAAGTATACTACTAGTGTTCTGATGTGATTATAAATCTACTTATGTATTATTATGAGAAAGGAAGTTAATTATTAAAGGTGTAATAATATGATATACAATTGTTTTGGTAAATATAGAATTGAAATTAATGACCCAGAACTCTTAAAAAATGCAGGTTTAATTTACGGAAAAAGTATTACAAATGAAAAAGATGATACAAAATTAATAGTAATTGAAAAAGTAGGTAATCATATTTATTATTTTCTAAACGAGCACCTAATATATCAAGCTAATTGCCAAAATTGGATATTGAAAAGTGTTCAATTAATAGAGGCTGTGTTAAAAGATCAAGAACCTGATAAATTTATTATGATTCATGGTTCATGTGTGCAAATGTATGGGAGAATTTTTATTTTTACAGGGAATAGTGGTGGCGGTAAATCAACTTTAATATACAATCTAATTACAAACTATAATGCATACTATGTATGTGATGATATTGTTTTATATGATAAATTTAGTAAGAGATTAGTTACAATACCTAACAAACCAATGCATTTAAGATATGATACCAATAATGGAGATTGTTATTGTGTTTCAAGTGATATAAATAGTCCAATGTATATTGTCCCTGTTAAATCAAAACAAACGTTTAATAAAAAAAATTGCGAGTTAAAAGACATTGTATTAGTTGATTTAGAATATAAAAAAAACACGATAACAGAAATAAAAGAGCTTTCAGCATATGGTTCAATTTTGAAATTAATTCATCGAACAATGAATATATCAGATCTTAAAAAAAGTGATTTAATTAAATTTTTCTCTAAAATATCACATTATTATACATGCATTTATAGTGGAGAAATAATTGATGTAATAAAATTTATGTCTATGCATGAAATTGCAAATTAAGTTAAGTCCAAATAGTTAAAGCTATAAAGGGAATAGAAATATCTATATAAAGGGAATAAGTGTCTTATAAGGATTATAAAAAATGAAATATGAATTTATTGCTAAAAATAAAGTGAATGGAATGTTTAGATTTCTTATGAAGGATACCGATTCAAATATGTTGAACCAAGTTTTTATTTATGAAAAAGACAATGAGGAGATTCTACAAAATTACATATATGATTTTCTAATAAGGAACAACAATCAGATAGATTATGTAGAAAAAAAATACAGTATTATGGTAAAAACACCATTTTCAAATATCGCATTTTCTTTTTATAATATACCAAAATCGTTTATCGATTTCTTTTATTTTATTTATGCTCCAGTTATTGTTTTTAATGTTAATTGTGATTATGAAGTCGAATTACTTTTTCAAGACAACAATTTCTTTGAGATTAAGTCTGAATATATGTCATCATGTGACTTAATATACAGAGTAATGAATGTTATTCACATTTGTCTTTGTCGAATTATATCAAAAGATGCTACTGCTAATAAATGTTTTGTTCTACACGCAAGTGCTGTTAAGACAGTTAATAATAATATTATTATGATTGTCGGAGATAAACTGTCAGGAAAAACATCAACTCTATTAAACTATATTCAGAACAAAGGAATATATATTGGAGATGAAGCACTTGTATATGATGGAGAGAAGATTCTTTCTTACTATATGCCTTTGAAGGTAGATAATAATAGTGTTCTTGATTTTACCTTAAAGGATGAACTAATTGAATCACCAAGCTATATAAAAGGGAAAAACTTCTTAACACATATATTCTGGCAAGATTTTGGACTTGTTAAACCAACACATATATTGTTTTTAAAACGAGATAAATTTTGTAGTATTGATGCACTTTCTGGATATGAAGCAATTAATAGAATAATTGCAAATACGCGAAATCCTGTCGTAATTAACTCTTTTATTAAAACTGGGCAGAATATTTGTAATATTTCTGAAAGATACTTAGTTTCTGAAGTAAACAATGTAAATATTACTAATTTCATTGAATAACAGGCAGATGCTTTTTAAATATTTACTAGTATTTCTATATAGGGAGGAGGTGACAAAATGAAATATGAAAAGCCTGAAATAGCAACTTACTCAAAGGAAGAACTTGAAGCGCTTGAGTTAGCATGCGGATCTGTATGCTGTGCTGGTGGAGGCAGCAGAGATTAACTGTATATTCATCTGCCTGTTTATTATATAAAGCTGATGATTAACAAGGAGACTAACTATGAAAAATAAAAAATTTATAAAAAACACGGAGTTGGATAGAGCTGACTTCGAAAACACCATAATACTTACATCAAAAGGAGAAGATGAAATCATGCATGTTCTTAACAGCAGCGCATCATTGATATTTGACTTAGCAAATAACAAATCCTGTGAGGAAATATTTGATAGTTATATTAGCAAATTTTCTGATATTAATGGGGAGGATATTTCAGTAGTTAGGGAGGATTATGAGAAAGCATTAAATGAGTTAATTGTTAAAAAAATACTATTAGAAAATGATTAGCAATGAATATTTTACTAATTAGGGAAAGGAATAAGCAACCTTTTTGCATAATATTGTTATGAGAATTAAAATTACAGAAAATTTATATTACTATCCCAGATATAGAACAATTACAGAAGAAAATAGTGATTACGCAAATCCTAGAACAATTGAAGTAGTTAAAGATTTATCAAAAACAGAGCAATCTTCAGTTGAAGTTTTAAATCCAAACTTTTCAAAAGCTGCAGAAATTTTACTGACAGATGAATGCAATTTGGAGTGCAAATATTGTTATTCTGGGGAATATCGTTCAAAACAAAAAATGAGTAAGGAATATGTAAGAGAAATAGTAAAGCATCTTTTTAAAAATGCAAAATATAGTAAATTAATGGGGAGTAGTCAAGAAACTGTCTATATACTATTTCATGGTGGTGGAGAACCAACACTAGCCTGGGATGAGTTGGTTGAAGCAATAACATATTCAACTGAGTTATCAAGAATTCACAAGATCAAACTAAAACTGAGATTAGCAACAAACGGAATGATATCAAAAGAAAGAATAAAGTACTTATTGGATATGAATGTGGAGTTTAGAGTGTCTCTTGATGGTATCCGAAAAGTAAATGATCAGACCAGGGTGGGAAAAAACAATCAAAGCGTTTTTAATGTAGTAGCTGATAATATTGATATAATTAATTCGCATAACAATAAATTTTTTATTGCTAGTGTTGTAACTGGGGACAATTATAATCAAATGACTATGATGACCAAGTACTGTATAGAAAGATGGCCCAATATTCATGATATTCGGTTCTTTATGCTTGAAGATACTTTATTAGTGAGATCGAATGGCGTCAAGCCTATAGCAATGGTTAGGTATGAAATCGAAAAAAACAAGTGTATAGAAATCCTTTTAGACTGCAAAATCGGGAAGTATAAAGAATACCGGAATATTACCGATTATTATATTAAGAATTTTAGTTACCCATGTATGCCATCTCTACTGCATATGCCAGTGTTCAACTGCGATAATAATATTTTAAGGTGTAATGCTCATGTGTTTAATAATGATGCACTGATAGGAGTTTATAACGGTAAAATCCAAATGAGCGAAGAAAAATACATCGAGTTACATAATAGATTGCCAAGAATCAATTTAGGTTGCGAAAATTGCATATCTCAAAATAATTGTGAGTTTGCACTTAAGTATTGTGTAGATCCTATTAGTCATCCCGTTGACTATTGCAGCTACAAGAAAGCATTTTTTAAGGGAATATTAATTAATAAATATGAGGAAGCTAAAATGATGAAAGAGTATTTAGAGATTAATAATTTTGGAATAAAAGGTATTATAAATTGGTAAAACAAATAAGGGAAAATGGTAATACAGATTTAGAATATATCAAGTTATCAAAAGATATTTTTTTAATTGCACAATATAATTGTGCAATTAAAATATGTAAATATGGAAAACACATATATAATCTTGAGAATATGCTGCTTAATATTCTTCTTTATATTAAAGCTACAAAAAGAACTTATCCTTCTAGCTTTTTATTAAATTGCCCAGAATTATCACAAAAAGTTGAATTTTTGTTAACAAATGACTGTAACTTGGATTGTATATATTGTTACAGCTGTAGTGATAGAGATAAAAAAACTATGGATTTTAATGAAGCTCGAAAAGTTATTGATTTAGTTATTAAATCAGCACAAATTAAGAAAAGTTATTTCAAAAAGGAAGGGAAAATATCAATTAGTTTTCATGGAGGTGGAGAGCCAACAATTGCATTTAATATAATAAAAAAGATAACTGAGTATGCGAACTGCGAATGTAATAAAAAGAACATAGAAGTTGAATATGATATTACAACAAATGGGATTTTTAGTCGGGAAGTTATTATGTGGCTTATTAATAATAACTATACTATCCATTTCTCAATGGATGGTTTGAAAATTAATCAAGATATGCAGAGACCAACAATTAGTGGGAAAAGTTCTTTTGATATTGTAGCTAAAAATATCGATATTGCTCAAAATAATAGTGCAAAGTATACAATACGGCAAACAATCACTAAAAATAATGTAGGAAACATAGTTAAAAGTATTAGATATATTATTAAGCGATGGAAAGGAGTTTCGTCAATAAAACTAGCACCTTTACAACAAACAAATAAAAGTCAAGAAAATTCAATTCAAGGACCAAATTTCACAAGATATTTTAGTAAAATAAGAAAAGCTATTAGAATTCTTGAAAATAATCATATGAATACTGATGGAATAACAGGTGGAGTTAGCTCACTAATTAATGGAGGATCGTGCGCCGCAACAAGATTTGAGCAATTAATTATTACACCATATGGGAAAATTACAACATGTCATGAAGAAGTAAATTCAAATCAATTTATTTATGGTGATGTTCATAATAGAGTTTCTATTAATTATAAAAGAGTAAAAGAACTTAAGAATGATGACAAAAAGGAAATTGAAGAAGGTTACTGTTCTTCTTGCGCGTATAGGATGGTATGTCTTGGAGGTTGCAAGCATAGAAGATTTTCTGAATCAAGAGATTTCTTTTGCATGTTACAAAGAGAAATGTATAAATTATGTATACTGCAACTATTTAGGAAAGGAAATCTTAATGGATACTTTAAGATTGAAAAAATCAGAATTAATGAAATGAACATTGAATTAATTAATTTCAGACAGAATAGGGTTAAATGATAGAACAAGAAATTATTAGTAAGCAACACTAAATTAGACAGAAAAAAAATGGTATTGAAAATGGTATAATAAAATATTAATTGGATTATATGTATCAATTATGACTAGATCAATACAAAGAAAGGAATGCAAGACATTCACTCCGGAGTTCCAGAGCAAATGGTGCATCTTTACCAGAATGGGAAAAGAAAGTGCGATATTCTAAGAGATTATGGTCTCTGCGCACTATTGCTAGACAAATGGATAAATCAGAGTGAATCCACAGGGTCATTCACCGAGAAGGACAACAGGACTGATGAAGAGAACGAGCTGATAGAGCTCAGAAAAAGAAACAAGCAGCTCGAGATGGAGAACGATATTTAAAACAAGCAGTGTCTGAAAAAATCAAGAAGAAAGGTCTGCACAGCCACTGACTGTATCATACAAGGTAAGTGTGATAAGGCGTAATGCCCACAAATACCGGATATCAGCAATGTGCAGAGTCCTTAAGATATAAAGGAACGTATATTATTACGAATACAGGAAGAAGGAAAAGGAAGACGGGCTTAAGCCTGCAGTAATAGATATATTTATGAATACATATTCATGAGCAGCAGGAGCAATTACGGCACGAGGAAGATAAAGGCTGAGCTCAGTAGAGAAGGCATAGTGACTTCAAGAAGGTACAAGAGCCGGATAATGAAGCTTGAAGGCGTGGTATTCAGATACTTTAGCACAATACAGGCCGGCAAAGAGCACGTGCAATGAGGAAAAGACGGCCAATATGCTTCAGAGGGACTTCAACAACCGCCCCTACAGGAACGCCGTAGTAAGTGATCTTACATATGTGAGGGTCGGGATGAGATGGAACTACATATGCGTGCTGGTGGACCTGTTCAACAGGGAGATCATAGGACAGCACAGGAGCTAACAAGAATTCTAAGCTCGTATTCAAAGCATTTTCGAGGATTAAGGGAAACTTGTCAAACATACATATATTCCATACTGACAGAGGTAATGAGTTAAAAACAGAATCATTGAGGGAATCCTTTAAGCTTTCGGGATAGAAAGATCATTAAGCAGGAAGGGCAACCAATATGACAATGCGATTGCAGAAGCAACATGCAAGATAGTGAAGACTGTGTTTGTGAAAGGAAACTGGTTTGCGACATTGGAAAGATTAGAACTGGAGTTCATGAATTATGTTAACTGGTTCAACAGCAGCAGGATACATTCATCATTGGGATACATGAGCCCAATCGAGTACAGGAATGATACCCTTAAAAAAGTTGTCCAATCAAGTGTAGCCTATCCAACTTTACATACAGTTACTGTAATATAACCGACATATCTAAAAGGCATATCCTGATTAAAGAAAAGCATTAATGCAGCTAATGAATAAAATGAGATTTAACGGAATGTCTCGAGCCCATTTTGAACAGGAGTTATTAGACACTTCATGTAAGTTATATCTTTTATGGCTTCTGCTAATTATAGGTCTGATTGTATCATACAAGATAGATATATAATATATCAGGAGGAGAAAAGGGATTATGTACCTACTTGCCATTCTTGACTTGTATGGTTAATACATAATCGATTATGAGTTGTCCAACACGTTTCATAATGGATTCGTTCTTTCCTGTATTAGCAAGGAAAAAGTTGGAGATAGTAAATGGCATCAATGGAAGCTGCTTCACGAACTAGGTTACTTAATCCTTAAGGAAGGTAACAGTGACCGGATATAGAATGGCATGAATCTAGATATGATTAACTTCTTATTTGGCACACTAAAGAATACAACAATAGTTAAAGGTGAGAAATGAAAAAGAATAAGTGTGATTTTATTCCAAAAATTAAAATCTACATAAAAGAAATTTATAAACCTATAGAGATGATTTGGCAGGAAGACAAAATGATAGTTTTGCTTTTATTCGTTAACTCTCTAGTACGAAAAATATATATCCCAATAATTGCTTTTATAACAAAAAGAATAATAGAGATTATTGAAATTGCAAACTCGATTGGATTTTCCTTAGAACTCCAAAATAAAATAATAATTCTATTTGTATTACTATTTATACCTTTTGCATTGAATAGACTATGGTGGCCGGTTAACACTTATACACAAGCGATTGCAACTACTAAGTTAACAAATTCAATAAAAAAGAAAATTATGGTAAAAATTTGCGATACTAGTTTATGCTTCTTTGATGAAGAAGAATGTTATAATATTTATGAGAATTGTATAAAAGAATCAAATGGTAAACGAATTCTGGAGATATTGCAAAACTTATTAAATTTTATTGCTACGATTATAATGTTTATACTACTGGCTTTTCCAATGTTCATATTTAATCCCATATTATCTATCTTACTAATTCTTAGTGCAATTCCGGGGGTTATAATTGAAAAAATATTTGCTAAAAAGATATTTTTACATGAAACTAATAACACTTTATTATCTCGAATGATTAAATATATATTTGAGCTCTTTAGTAACAAACAATCCGTTAAAGAGATTAAAGTTTTCAGAATATATGACTACTTAGAGAAAAAGCATAGTGAGAAATATAAAGAATATAATCAAGGAATTAAGAAACTAATGCAGAAATCCTTAATAATAAGCTTGCCAGCCTTTTTTATATTGCAGATAATGACACTGATTGGATACTATTTCACCGTTACAAAAGTAACTAATGGTAGTATAAACATTGGAGAAATGTCTTTTATTATTACTGCAATTGGTTCATTAACAGTTTCATTTATAACTATAAGCGATGCATTTAATAGAACATTTACAAGCAATTTATATGTTCAAAATCTGTATAAGTTTTATAATCATGGATATATCGAAGAAATGCAAGGAGAAGATGTAGTGCATATGGAAAACAACGAAATAAGTTTTAAGAATGTATGGTTTAAATACCCAAATGCAAAAGAGTATACTTTAAAAAATATATGCCTTACAATAAAAGAATCTGAATTTATTGCATTAGTAGGATTGAATGGAGCTGGGAAAACTACTATTATTAAACTCCTTTTAAGACTATATAAACCAACAGAAGGCGAGATTCTCTACAATGGGATAGACATTAGTTCATTTAGTATTGATAAGTGGAGAGAAATATTTTCTGTATGTTTTCAAGATTTTTTTGACTATTCACTATCATTAAAAGAAGCTATAGGAATAGGAAATGTGAATAAAATTGATTTATTGGCTAACATAAAGCAAGCAGCAGAGTTTGCGGGTTTAGCCAATGTCATTGATGGATTACCAATGGGATATGATACTCCTTTATCTAGAGAATTTGATAATGAAGGTGTAGAATTATCAAAAGGGCAAAAAAGTAAAATTGCGATAGCTAGAGCATTTATGAGTGATGGGCAAATTTTATTATTTGATGAACCAACAGCAAGTTTAGATGCAAGAGCAGAAAATGATTATTTTGAAAGTTTAAAGAAGTTAATACGTAATAAAACCTGTTTGATTATTACGCATAGATTGACATCAATTAAATCGGTAGATAGGATACTTGTGTTAAGTAATGGGGAAATAGTAGAAGATGGAAACCATGAAGCGTTGATGAGAAACAAAGGTTTTTATTTTCAACTTTATGAAACTCAGTCAGAAAAATATATGAAGTTAGCCAAAGAAGGTAAAAATGAAAAAAACTATACTATTTAGTGTACTGAAACTAATAATAAAAGAAAAACCGATAATTTCCATCAGTATAATAATAGCAGTGAGTATTACAGCAATATTTGCACCATTATACTTAATTCTGACAAAAGAGCTTTTTGATTATGCAAGTAAGGCAATTAGTGACTTAAATAATGAACTCTCAGTATTGAGTTTAATATTTTTACTTATAAAGTTTTTTGGAGTGTCTTTTGGCGAATATTTAATTATGAAGATCAATAAAGGTCTACTAGATATGCTTGACATTGAAATGAAAAACATATTACAAAATAAATTGATGAATAAAGTAAATGAATTGAATTATGATAAATTTGATGAAAGTGATTTCTATGATTCTATTAAAATAGCAATGGATGAAATACAAAGCGGAAGTATAGTTAAAAGTTTCTCAAGCATCTTATATATCTTTATGAATATTATTACATTAATAGCTGTTTCAATTATACTATTAAAATTCTCGATATTGGCAATAATTGTTAGTATAATCTGCTGTTTGCCGGGATTTTTGCATCAAGCTTGGTATTCTAAAGAAAATTGGGATTTCATTATGTCAAAAGTATCAATAACAAGGAAATTGGATTATTTATTCTTTATCACAACCTCAAAAAAAACCTTCAAGGAGAATAAAGAATATAAATCTTTTAATTATTTTATACATAAGTATGATGCACTTTATTGTCAGTATTTAACGGACATAATAAAGTTCAACAAAAAAAATCTATTTTTAGGCAGTAGCTATTCACTCATTCATGCAATTGGAACTATTATCATAATTTGTTGGATATACTTAATTTCAGCAAAAGGGGAAGTAACAATAGGAGAGGCAGTTATGTATGTTGCTGCAACTCAAAAGTTGTATAACATTATTCAAAACCTTATTCATTGGTTTGGAGATGCATCAAATAATATTAAAAAAGCTAATGGAGTTATTAGTTTTTTAAAAATTAAAGCAGAAGGAAGAATTTATTCAAGTATGCAACACATTAATCATATTGAATCGATAGAGTTTATAAATGTTACTTTCAGATACCCTAATACAGAAAAATATGTAATAAAAAATATGTCTTTTAATATCAAAAAAGGAGAAAAGATTGCAATTGTAGGTGAGAATGGAGCAGGAAAATCAACTTTATTTAAGCTTCTGGTGGGTTTATACCATACAAATGAAGGGGAAATTTTAATAAACGGAATTAATGTTAACAATATTAATAATGAATGTATTTACAAGAATATTGCAGTTTGTTTTCAAGAGCTTAATGCATATTCATTTAGCATTAGAGAAAATATAGGGTTCGGAAATATTAGTTCAATTAATAATGATATTGAAATATTGGAAGCTGCAGAAAAGAGTGGATTTGATTCAGTTATAGAAAAAGGAGAAATTAGCATCAATCATTTTATAAATAGAGATTTTTCTAATTCTGGTATAGTACTTTCAGAAGGCGAAAAACAAAGATTGGCTTTAGCAAGAGCCTTTATGCATAAGGGTTCGGTAATAATACTAGACGAACCAAGTGCTTGTTTAGATATTAAGACAGAAAACGAGATATTTGAGAAAACCTTTAATTTGGTAAAGGAAAAAACAGTTATCTTTATTACCCATAGATTATCTAATATAATTTTTGCAGACAAAATAATCTTTATTAAAAATGGTGAAATCAAAGGTAAAGGAAGACATGTAGAATTGCTAAATAGTAGCATTGAATACTCGGAATTATATAATATGCAAGCAGGGAGTTTTATAGATTAAAGAAAATGAAAACGAAATATCTAATGAATATTAATGAAGAATACTTGGTAAGATTGATGATTAATCAATTGGAAAGAAAAGGTGAAATAAGAACAGTTTTAAAAGGTGAAAGCATGAGACCGGCGATTAATTCAAAAGATAAAGTGACTATAAGAAAAGTTGATATAAAAAGTATTGTTGTTGGAGATATAATAGCTTACAAAAGAAATGATGCGAGAAATATAACTATTCATAGAGTTGTTAATATATGCGATAATTATCGAATTATTTTAAAAACCAAGGGAGATAACAATAATAATGAAGATCCATATATTGTGGACGAAAGTAGCTTCATAGGAATTGTTCTAAGAGATCCAATAATTTAAATTATTAGCTGACAAAAAGCATTTGGTGATGTTTGAGTCAACGCTTAGTAACACTATAGTCTCCGATCTATGAAGACATTACTTATTTATGCTAAGTGTCAAACAGCATCTTATCAGGTAAAAAGAGTTAGATAGTATACAATCAGATGTAAAAGCAAGTTGTTTGATTAGTAATATAAAATCAACTACATTTGAAAGTTATCATAATTTTACGATCGGACCAGACTGTAATTTTAAGAATATAATTAATGTGAACAAGATATTGTCAGGAGATAAGATTTATTGTAATAACTTAATATCTTTTTCTTCAATAGTAACTGACTTAATAAATGCTGACAACATTTATATTACTTCTGTTGCTGGAACAAAAGTAAAACAGATAGAGGGCGAATATGTATGGATAGGAAGACAATTACCTCGACATGAAAGAATAACAAACATACCAAAGACACTTAAAAATCTAATAATATGTAAAATAAGAAAAATTAAAAAGGTTGAAGTTGATACTATTGAAGCGGATGTAATTGATATTGATTATGTCAAAGCAACTAAAATAAGCGGAGAAATCGTTAATGTCGGAAATAACTGCATCGTGGATGTTGTTGAATATAGTAAAGACTTAAACCTAAGTAAAAAAGCAATTGTGAAGAGTGTGGTTAAACTATGAAAAACTGTAAAATACAGGGCTCAGGCAGAGTCACAGAAGGTGAGTACGATATTATTACAATTGAAGGTGCAGGAAAACTGGTTGATGATGTTACAGTAAATACTGTTAATGTGTCTGGAGTAATGATTGCAAAAGGAAAACTTAGAGCAAAAGAAATAAAATCAATTGGTATGATTAAGCTTTTCAAGGAAGCTGATATTGATTCTATACAGATAGATAAAGGTGTCCTTATTAGTAAAAGCGATATTAATTCTACTTTATTGGAGTGCAGGGGAGCTATTAGGGTAAAGGGTGGTATTAATTCGGATATAGTGAAGATTGAAGGCAAAGGTAAAGTGGATTACATAGTCGGAGATAACATTATAATAGCAAACAACTCACAAAGAGAGAATAAAGAAAGACTTGATAAGTTCAAGGTTAACAGAATTGAAGGTACCTCAATTGAAATGCATAATGTGAATTGCATGAATATGGAAGGCGATTTCATAAAGATGACCGGTAAATCAGTTGTTGGACGAATATGATACACGAAGTCATTGGAAATGGATCCAGATAGTAAAGTTAAGCATATAGTAAAACTTGATAGATAAAGACATTATCCAATAATATCTAGGACAATAAAAAAGCCGCTATTCTATTACCTTTAAGACCTCGTCTTGAGGTTTTCTTTTTTTTGTACGGAACTTGTCTGCTTCGTCCTTGTAACCTACCGCTATAACCAGCCTTATTCTGTCTGCGTCCTTGATAGCAAGAAGCGATTTAAGATCCTTTTCATTAAACCACCCTATTATACATGTTGACAATCCTAAGTCCTCTGCCTGCAGTACGAAATTCGCAGCAGATATGCCTATGTCCATAGAAGAATAATCCTGATGTTTAAGTTTTCCCCCAATGGTTGCTGATGCATTTGATGACTTTTCAGTTATTACTGCAAAGGCAGGCGTCTTATCTGCAAACCTGTTCATTCCGCCTGACTGTAAGGTCTTGGCAAGTTTTGATGCTGTGTCGCGATTGGTAACAAGCGTGTAATGCCAGGGCTGCCCATTACATGCTGAAGGAGCAATAAGTGCTGTATTTATACACTGCATCAGCTTATCTTTCTCAACTGGTCTGTCAGAGTAATTTCTGCAGCTCTGTCTTTTTGATGCTAATTCATAAAAACTGTTCATTGTTATTCTCCTTGAAAATTAACTATAACCTTTTATATATTAACTATATTGTTAAGCACTACTCTATTATGCTTTCTTCCCAGTTCTCATGCGCTTCATAACCTAAAAGGTTAGCAACGGTTGAAGCTGCATTAGCTAATCCGAATTCAC
>ERZ795048.1032-NODE-1032-length-26611-cov-5.290706_pt1 | contig 26611 bp, 22 predicted proteins | sample MGYA00375132_ERZ795048 | MGnify/ENA primary metagenome ERZ795048 (study PRJEB30177, sample SAMN05720225) | activated sludge metagenome | isolation source: Anaerobic digester | place: Hong Kong | collected 2014-12-17 ... | reverse complement strand
TCCACAATCACCGCTTTTAAAAAACACAACAATAACAAGCAGATAATTTAGTGCAAATCGCCGCTCTGTGAATAACTCAAACGTTGTAAAAAAACCCGCTTGCGCCCACCTGTCTATCATGGCTTTTTAGAATTCCATCGAAACCATGGAAGAAATATTGCTCGCCACAATTATGGCCGGCAATAAGGAGTGCTGGGCATGCGCGATAAAGCGGCTGTAAAAATGACGGAGTCCCCGAAAGTAACGAAGAAAGAGGCTGATGAAAAAGCCCCGGTAAAGTCTGCACAGGACTTAAGCATAGATGTCCGTGCCAGCAAAGCTCAGGAATTGCGGGAAAAAATTTCCGATAAAACAATAGGCAAAGCAAGCGGCTTCGGTGCGCTGAAAATCTCCGCCGTATCTGAAGGGCATGGCGACACATTATCCGAAAGAACGGAAAGTTTTGACCACGATGAGGAGCCGGTTCTGCTGCTCAAACCCTCCAACCAGAATATCAGCCTTGGTGAAACGCCGCGCACCATGAAAATCGCCGGTGCGGCGGGTGTTTTCGCCACATTATTCTGGCTCGGCTTTTGCGTGGCTTATATCGCCACCGCTCCGGCATTGGAACTTACGCCGCAAAGTCTCGGCGCAGTTCTGGCAGGCATGATGGCACCGCCGGCGTTGTTTTGGTTAATTCTCTCATCACTCAATCGTCGCAGCGACATCGACATCTACGCCGCGTCCCTGCGCTCAGAATTGCAAACGCTGCTCTTCCCATCCGAAGAAACCGCCAGCCTGATCAACAAAGATGTTGAGCGTCTTTGCCGTCAGGCCGCTGAAATTGCCGCCGCTTCCAAGGCAACTCTAAAATCCTTGCAGCGCGCCCGTCAGGGCTTGCGTGTTGAGATCCGGGACTTCTCAGGCGTATCTAAAAAGGCAGAATTCCACATCGACCGTCTCGCGGAAGGCTTGCAAGAACGCTCCGGCAAGCTTCTGTCCCTGACCGAGGAAATCGAACAGCGCACGGCTACGATTGATGAACGTACGCAAGTCGGTGCCGACGCCTGGGATCAGGCCACGCTTATTGTCCTTGAGCGCGCTGCTGAAATGGAGGCTGCTTTGGGCAAAGGCACAGATAAATTGCTTGAAGCAGCAGAGAAAACCTCAGATAAAACCAAGGACATTGAAAACGCGCTGCAAGGCACGTATACGGCGCTAAACGATACAGTAGATCAAATTGCCGGTCGTCTTGAAGATTTAAGCGGACGTTTTGACGATCACCGTTCTGGCCTGGCCGATACAGCCGATACCATGAGCAATGAAACCGAACGCCTTGCTGAAATGATCCGCGATCAGGTCGAAGGGCTCGAAGAGATAACCGATCGTACCATTGAGGCCATGACCCGCTCAGCCGACACGATCAAAAGCCACAAACAGGGGCTCGAAGACAGCGCTCAAGATCTTGCTCTTCGTTCTCAGGATATTGCCAAAACATTATCATCTGAAGTGAGGAATATTCACGAAGCAATTGATTTTGCAGATGAAAAAAGCTCTAAACTAGAAGAACGTCTAAACTCAAAAACTCAAAAACTCCACGATGTCGTCAGCGGTATTGCTGACGAAGCCAATGTGATCGAAATCGCTGGTGAAAAGGCTGCCCACCAATTAAGCGAGGCCCTATCCTCAGCCATTGCAGGTTCCGAAAATATTGGCAGTGCTGTAAACCGTGCAGTAGAAGCTCTTGATATTGCAACACAATCTGCCAACGATAAAGCCGAAGGCTTGTTGCAAAATACACAAAACCATATCGGTAGTCTCAATGAGGCGGGGCGCAAGCATGCCGAAGAAATTCGTAATATTGCCAAAATGCTCGAAGATAGCCGCGCCCAGATCGAAAGTGCGTCAACTGCAACACAAAGCCATATCGAAGACCTATCTCAGGCCGTCGAGGCCCAAAACCACCAGATCACGGTTTCTAGTGCCAGCCTGATGGAGCGTATCAGCGCTGTGAAAGAGGCGTTAAGTGCGCCGCTTTCCGATATTAGGAGCGCAATTAATGATGCTGATATGCGTCATGAAATGATTGAAAGCGTCTTGAAGCGCCGTGTTTCCGACTTAAACGAAGCTAGTGAAAAAGCTACACAAAGCGCTGAAAATATTAGAGAAATTCTGCGTGGGCAAGCACAGGAAATTTCCTCGCTCTCCGGGCGGATTTCCGGCAACGCCCGTACCATCAACGACCAGATGCGTACGCAAAAAGACGATTTGGCCGCGCAGGTGCGTGATGCTCTGGAAAAAGTTGATAGCGTACGCATGGCTCTGGATAAACAGTCTCAGGATATTGAACACATATCAGAACAGGCTTGTGAAAAAATTTCAGTATTCAGTAAAGAGCTTTCAGGTCGTTGTGTTGAAATGAGCAATCTGACCAGGCACAATTTCGATCGCCTTGATGAGCTTGATGAGGCTTTGGCAGAAAAAACAGGCGCATTGAAATCCCGTGCTGACGAGGCAGCGCAGTCAATTGAGATTTTTAAAACTGCTCTGCTGGATACGGCAGAGGAAATTGAACCGGTCTACGAAAAGGCGATTCAGGGCGCTGAAGATGTTCAGGATCGTTTCGAAACACTGCGAATTGAATATGAGAAAACTAGTGAAAGTAATTTAAATAAACTCAGGCAGATAGGAGTTGTTTTTGATAGCAGACTTGAAGATTTAAAAGCCGGTTCTGACGAAGCAGCCTCCATCCTCAAATCCTCCAGCGACCATTTGCAAGCCCGCGCCCAGGACATTGAAACGGCGTCTCGCTCCGCCAGTAGCAAAATGCAGGAAATCGCCGCAGCATTATCCGATCAATCCTCCGATATCCACTTAACAACCGATCAGGCGCTTTTGAAAATTGAAACCGTGCAAAAAGCGATTAACGAGCAGTTCCACGAGCTTTCTGCTTCTGTCGGGCAAGCCATTGCCCGCATTCAGGATGCCGGAACTGAGTTTACTCACCAATCCGAAGGTCTGCAGGCGCAATCAGACCGTGTCGCAATGCATTTCGAAGGTCTTGGCGCCAAGGCGCGTGAAGAAACAGGCATGCTTCACGAAGCCAGTCAGAAAACCGTGATTGATACCGAAGAAATGGTTCGTCGCGTACAGGCCGAAGCCGAAGATCTGCTGTCCAAAGCACAAGGAGCATTGCTGGATCTCAAGAAATCCGGCGACAGCTTTACACTGCGCGCCCGCGAAATCGAGGAGCATATGAAAGCTTCCCTCAAGACGTCCGAAAAATACGGTCAGCAAATGCGTACACAAGCCGCTCAGGTTGCCGAAACCTCCGCGCAATCCGTTGACAAGCTTGGCAAATCTATAAAAGCCTTGAAAACACGCATGGATGATATTGGACAAGCCGCCAATGATGTGAGCGCCAAGGTCGAAAGCACTCGCGAGAAGCTCTCCGGAGAGTCTGAGCGCCTCATCAGTGTTTCAACTGCCGCACTGGAATCGGCCCAAACTGCGTCTCAAACTTTTGGTAAGCAATCTGAAACGCTGCTCAAGGCATCGCAAGATGCTGTACAGGCCGCCGAAAAAATGCACCAAAACACGCTGCACGTACAACGCGAAAACTTCATGAACAGCGCCAAATTCATTGTTGAAAGCCTACATTCTATGTCTGTCGATCTTACGCGAATTAAAGACGGTGAAATCTCCGAAAAAACCTGGAAAGCTTTCCAGAAAGGCGATGTTTCAGCCTTTACGCGCCGCCTCTCCGGCCTCACAGATCAGGCCGCGATCGACAAAGCGCGTGATAAATTCGCCAAAGACACGGAGTTTCGTACATACGTACAACGCTATATTCGCCAGTTTGAGGAAATGTACACTCAGGCGCAAACCAACGATCATGGCGCAATGTTAAGCTCGACCATCGCGTCCAGCGAAATTGGCAAGTTATACGAAACGCTGGTCTCCATCGCCGGTAAAAAATCCGCTATCTCTGAAGGGACATTAAAGGCGGCTTAATGCGAATGAGCTGAATACAATTAAGGTCTATTGATCTCCGCTTGCAAAACCATAATAATATGAAGCGTCAAATTTGAGCATTCTCTCTTAAGACTATAGACGGGCCAGATAATGAACACCAAGACCAAGTTTTGTAACGGTATTTCCGATATTTCCGACAGCTATGCCGGCTTTATCATCGACCAGTGGGGCGTACTCCACGATGGACACAAGCCCTACGACGGTGTGGTTGACTGCTTGAAAGAACTCAAATCCCGTAAAAAACACATTATCATCCTGTCCAATTCCGGCAAGCGCGCTGAAGCTAACAAAGAACGTCTAAAAAAAATCGGTATCGGTCCCAGCCTTTATGATCAGATTGTAACCTCCGGGGAGATAACCTGGCAGGGAATTGATCAACAAAATGAAGGGTTTTTTATCGGGCTTGGCAAAAAAGTTTATGTCATAAGCCGCGGCGGAGACCGCTCAATTGTTGACGGGCTTGATATTGAGGTTGTGGGCGACCCTGCCAAGGCAGACTTCCTGATTATCAGCGGCTCTGACGCGCCAGATAAAACGCTCGAGGATTATGAGCCAACCCTGAAGAGTGCAGCACGCAAAGGCCTGACTGCTCTTTGTGCAAATCCTGACAGCCGCGGCGTTATGGGATCACAAAGCATTATGGGGCCTGGCACACTGGCCCGCCGTTATCAGGATTTTGGCGGCGTTGTACATTATATCGGCAAGCCTCATCAGCCAATTTTCAAACATTGCATCAGGATATTGCAGGAAAAAGAGATATATCCCGGCCAGACAATCGTGATCGGTGATGCGCTTGCCCACGATATCCTGGGCGGCGATCTGGTGAATATTGATACCTGCCTGGTCAAAACCGGCTTGCACACACACGCCTTCGAGCACGCACAAACTCCGGCTTCAATGAATAAAGCCCTGATCCTGCTTTCACATCAGTTTAACAACGTACGCCCAACATATTTGGTGGAAAGCCTGAAATGGGGCAACCCGCTTCCGGATCGGAAACACAAAAAACGCGCCGCGCGTTAAGTAGAAGGCTAAGCATCATGCGGAGGCAGAAAAACCTCCATCGCATCTCTAATATCTGGTAGAGCCTTCACTGCGGCATCTTCACCGCGCGCAATAAGTTCTTCGGCCTTTTCAAATTCCAACAAACCAATGTCACCGATCTGGGGCTTGATATGAATATCCGGCGGATCCCCGGCCAGCCGCGAACGGGTCATACGATCCTGCATAATCCCCAACGCCGAAACCATAACGCCAAACAGACTCGGCGCATGCTCCTGACGCTTAAACAGCCGCTTGGTCAGTGTTGATGTATATTTAGCTTGCTCTTCTGGCGGCACATCGGCATCATTAAACAAATCAAATCCGGCCACTGTCTGATACCCTTGGCCGGGTTTAGCCGCTTTCCCGATAATATCGGCGTTCAAATCAACGCCAATCGTCATACGTGCGCCCATCGCTTGCGCCGGGGCTACCGGCACGGGGTTAACCAGCGCACCATCCACTAAAAAGCGATGATTGCGCTCTACCGGAGGAAACACACCGGGCAGCGCAAACGAAGCGGTCATTGCCTCAATCAAAGAGCCCTTGCGCAGCCAGACTTCGTGACCCGTTACCAAATCCGCGGCAATCGCAATAAACGGGGCAGGGAGGTCTTCAATCTCCATATCCTTAAAATTTTGCTCAAGAATTTTTTTGAGCTTGTGTCCGCCGATCATTCCGGCGCTGCGCACCCGAAAATCGAGATAGGATAAAATGCGCATCCGGTTAAGCGAAAGCGCCCAGTCTTCAAACTCGTCAAGCTTCCCGGCCAGATAACTCGCCCCGACAACCGCACCAATCGATGTGCCCGCAACAATAGACGGACGAATGCCGTGACGATTTAAAACATTCAGCACACCGATATGCGCAAATCCGCGCGCCATACCGCCGCCTAGGGCTAAACCAATTCCCGGCGGATGTGCCGGAGCTTCAGAATCCAAAACCTCTTTATCGCTCTCAGAATCGCTCATGTGTACTTCTTTTCTTGAAGTTTTCTCTCCTTCAAGTATAACACAAAACACATGTCTAAAGATATTACTCATCACGCTGCGCTGCCGAAGAAAACAACGCTTAACCTCATGAAAAGGTTGGTGAAAACATATCTTGCGCCATATTGGGTGAGTGTTTTGACGGCCTTGCTTTTCATGGCTCTGGCCGCCGCAATGACCGCCGCCGTCGCCCAGCTTATGCAGCCAATCCTGGATGAGGTTCTCAATGGCAAAAAAACCGACATGATTTTGCCCGTAGCCGCAGTAATTTTGACTGTGTTTATCCTACGGGGAATTTCAACCTATGCGCATACAATCATGATGAACAAGGTCGGCCAATCTATTGTTGCCGATATCCAAAAAGATCTATTTTCGCACTTCATGGTGCTGGATTTACAATTTTTCCACGACAATCCAAGCGGCCAGCTCATCTCACGTGTGATCAATGATGTGAATGTTATGCGCATCGCCGTTTCCGATACACTCACCGGCTTTGGCAAAAGCATCCTGACATTGGTTTTTCTCACCGGCGTAATGTTTTATCAGGACTGGAAACTCTCACTGGTCGCCTTCACGATCTTTCCATTTGCTGCGCTCTTTGTCGCGCGACTTGGTCGCCGCTTGCGTAAGGTTTCAACATCCATTCAAAAAGAACTCGGCAGCCTGTCCGACCGTCTCTCACAAATCTTCCACGGCATACGCCAGGTCCAGGCCTACGGTATGGAAGACTTTGAGCGCGGCCGCGCCGGAGAAGCTATCGACAGTGTAAAAAACCTGAACATCAAATCTGTACGCATTGGCAATCTTTCCACACCGGTCAATGAAATTCTCGTCGGTTTCGTTTTCTTCGGCATTATTCTTTATGGTGGGCATGAATCTGCAGAAGGGCGCATGAGCGCCGGACAACTCGGCGCGTTCATCGCGGCTTTTACACTGGCCTATGAACCCATGAAAAAACTCGCAAGACTAAACAACACAATGCAAACGGGCCTAGGCGCAGCGGAGCGTGTGTTCCAGATGATAGATCTTGTTCCCAACATTCAAAATGAATCCGGCGCGCGGGAACTCGCCGATAAAACGCCCTCTATTACCTTCACCGATGTCCAGTTCCAATATGAGGAGGGTGATACCCACGCTCTTGATGGCATCAGCTTTACCGCCAAATCCGGCAGCGTCACAGCGCTTGTTGGTCCATCTGGCGGCGGGAAAAGTACCGTCATGAATCTTATCCTGCGCTTTTATGATGCAAAATCTGGCCACATAGAAATTGCCAATCAGGATATTCGTACCCTTACACTTGAAACCCTGCGGAGGCATATAGCGCTTGTCTCGCAGGACATCACGATCTTTGATGATACCATCGCTGCTAATATCGCCTATGGTCGCCCCGACGCCACACAAGATGAAATTATCGCCGCCGCCAGGGCCGCCGCCGCCCATGATTTTATTGAAAGTTTTCCAAGAGGCTATGAAACGCAAGTTGGTGAAGACGGCGTAAAACTTTCCGGCGGTCAGCGCCAGCGTCTTTCAATTGCTCGCGCAATATTGCGTGATGCCCCAATCTTGTTGCTCGATGAAGCTACATCCGCGCTCGATAACGAATCTGAAAAACTGGTGCAAGACGCGCTGCATAAACTGGAGGAGGGACGTACAACACTTGTAATCGCGCATCGCCTCTCCACCGTACAAAATGCAGATCAAATCCTTGTGCTTGATCATGGTCGAATTGTTGAACGTGGAAATCACGAGGCCCTGATACAGGAAAAAGGACTTTATGCTAAAATGTATCAGACAGGCTTAAAGGATTAGGCTGAACAGGATTGCATATTTTTTCATTATTAAGCAGAATAGCCATACAAAATCTATAAGGACTGAACTCAGATGCCTAGTCATGCCGCCATTACCGAACAGTTTCTAGCCCTCCCTCCCGACACTGAGGTAGAAAAAGCCCTTAAAGAACTCAAAAAGAAAAAACTGGAATCCGCTATTATTATTAATGGAAAAGGGCAGGTAGAAGGTACGTTTTCCTTGCAAGGTGTCATGAAAAATTTATTGCCGGTGTCAGTGGCTATGGAAGACGGTATTCAGCTTGATGTAACGGTGCGCGCAGCACCTGGAATTGCCAAGCGCCTGAGAAAGGTATATCCGCTTAAAGTTTCGGAACTCATGGATCGCAAAGTACAGGCGGTTGCCCCGGAAACGCCGATTTGGGAGGTTATAAACTATCTGGTCAGCCATAACGACTCATTATGGGTCATTGAGCCTGAATCAGGTAAGTGTTTGGGGATGATTACAGCCCAATCGGCCATGGATGAGCTCAAACGTTTGCAGGAAAGTGAATCATGAAAAACTTAAAGCCCACCGCAAAATATATCCTTATTCTCACCGCATTGATTGGAATCCTCGCCGCATTCGCGATGCAACCTAGCAAGATACACGCACAAAGCCAGCAGCCACAAGAAACGGAGCCCCCGCGCACTGCAATCAAAATCCCCCCACTGCTGGAGGCCGAACCATTCGCGCAGGACACTCTGAGGATCAGAAAAGATAACGGTGAAGAACTTTATTTCAATATCGAACTGGCTCTTACACCTCGCCAACAGTCTCAGGGATTAATGTACCGCACGGAAATGCCGAAAGATTCCGGAATGTTGTTTCTCTTCAACGGCCCCATAAAAACATCCTTTTGGATGAAAAATACACTCATTCCGCTCGATATGTTGTTTGTGCATCCTGATGGCACTATTCACCATATACATCACAACGCTCGCCCTCAGGATAAAACAAGTATAACATCAAAATTTCCGGCCAAAGCTGTTTTGGAACTGAACGGCGGCACCGCAGACAAAATGGGCATTAAAGAGGGAGATCAGATCATTCATCGTCTGTTTAATAATGACGCTGCAAAACCCTAAACAAGAACTTGCTCTTGGAATTATGATAGTGTAAGACTGCCCCTCGAAGGTACGGAGTGTAGCGCAGCCTGGTAGCGCAACTGCTTTGGGAGCAGTGGGTCGGGAGTTCGAATCTCTCCACTCCGACCAGCCTTCCCACATGAAGTGGAGTATTGATGACAACCAGCCCATCAAACACCAACACCAAACCCACAGACGAACAACGTTGGCGCGAATATGCTGTAAAGGCGCAAAGTGGCGACAAGCGGGCTTACAATGCGCTTCTCAAAGAAATCGCCTCATTTGCGCGCAGCTACATTTTATCCAGCCTAGCAAATCCGGAATGGGTCGACGACATTACACAGGAAATTTTGATTTCCGTGCATAAATCCCTGCATACATACAGCGCCGATCGCGCGTTTCGTCCATGGCTCATGTCAATTATCCATTTTCGCCGCACAGATTACTTACGCAAATACTATAACGCACGCGGAAACAAGCAAACCACGCTCGATAACGCGGATTTTCAACGCGCAAATGTAACGAATCCAGAGCATGCAGGCGAATACAAAGACATAGAGGCGGCTTTGGCAGATCTGCCGGAAAACCAGAGAAAGGTCTTTGAGATGATCAAAATACAAGGCTATACGGCCAAAGAAGTGGCGGGTGAAATGGGCATGAGCGTCAGCGCGGTAAAAGTCTCTGCCCACAGAACAGCCAAAAAACTAAAGGAAGCATTAGAGTAACTGCCAATGAACGAAGAAAAAAATATTGATACCGTCATTAACGGCCTTTGCGACGAGTTGGAGCCTTGTAAATGCCTTGCTCATCCGTTCGTCAGAGTTTTACCGTTTTTGGGTGTTGCAATTATTTACATCGCAACACTGGCCTGCTTAATTGGCATTCGTTCTGATTTGCCACAAAAATTCGCCGAGGCTTCCTTTATGTTTGAGTTGTTTTTAATGGCCTTCATGTCAATCTCAGCGGCAATTTCCTCATCTTATCTGGCTGTGCCAGGTGCTTGCGAAAAGAAATGGATCATCATCCCTCCACTAACGGCCTTTGGCATTTTTTGCATGTGGAGCCTCATTCTCGCCGTATCGGAAGGCATGCACATGCCGGTGCTGCATATGGATCATTGCATGGGCGAGGGGATGTTTATGGCCCTTATTCCCATGACCATGATGATCGTTCTGGTGCGAAACGGCGCAACGACTTTTCCCAAGATAACGGCGCTTATGAATGCCTTGGCCGCCACAGGGCTCGGCTATATTGGTTTACGCTTTACATGCTCTATGGATACAGTCGGCCACGTCACGGTTTCCCATCTTCTTCCTTACGTGGTTATAGGCATGATCATGGGACTAGGCGCCAGAAAGCTCTTTAAATGGTAGAAATGACGGCGTATTTGCTCTAAATTCAAAGAAGAAAAATTCAAGGACAAACCATGATTAAAGCCAGAATTTACAAACCGTCTAAAACAGCTATGCAATCAGGGCGGGCCAAAACAAAGCCCTGGATCTTGGAATATGAAAGTAAATCTGCTCGTTGCCCTGAACCATTAATGGGCTGGACAGCTTGCGAAGATACGCTCGGCCAGGTTCGTCTAAAATTTAATACAATGGAAGATGCTGAAAATTATGCCGAATCCAACGGCTTGTACTACATAGTTCAGGCTGAGGCCGTACGAAAACTCAAGCCCCGGAATTACGGAGATAATTTCAAATATATCCCGCCGGAAGACGAAGATTAGAAGGCCGAGCAGTTAATTCTTATTTTACAAAGTCGAAATATTCTATTATTCCATTCTATGATCCAGCAAAAGACGGTCCCGTAGCTCAATTGGATAGAGCACCTGCCTTCTAAGCAGGGGGTTCCAGGTTCGAGTCCTGGCGGGATCGCCATTTCATAAAAATAGGCCCAACAGGATCTTTTTAGGCTTATGCCGCGCTCACAGCCTCAAGGGCTTTAGTCATAGACGCACCCGGCATGCGCTTTTGTATCTGCTCGATATAATTTTCGCCGAAATACCCCATCAATAGCGAGATAAGCCCGTCATACTTCTGACCGTCCTGTTTTCTCGTGTCATAAATTATGCGGTCCTCATACGCCGAAATCCACAAAGCTTCCGGGTTTCTTTTGGCGATAATAAGATCACCTTGTGAACGCGCCTGATGCGGCGATCTGTGCGACTTAAAAACAATCAGCCCATCACCCAGAATTTCTTTAAACGTGTCCTGAATCGCCAAAGGCAGAAAGTTGAAATTAAACGCATCGTTGCTTAACGGGTCAATAATACTCACGATTTCCATCTTTCCCCATTCCGTAGACATCGCAAAACGAGAGCGCGCCGTATCAGACAGCCCCTTCATCGCATTATTGTGAATTTTCCACGCTTGCTCTACGGGGAGAGAAAACGCCTTATGTCCCTCAATATCACGGCCCTGAAATATATATTTGGGCTTTACGCCCATACGCCGAAGCTCTTCATGCAAAACGCGAAGAGAGCGTTCATCGTCATTCACTTTCAAAATAATCGGCGTTTGGTTTTCAACGGAAATAAAACTATGCGCAAGTATCCGCTCAACGGCCTCTTTCGAAATATCCATCCATTGATAGCCCGGTCCGTTTGTATTCGGAATGTAGTTATTCTCCGCGTCACGAACCAAAAACTCATCCGGGTGCGTAAAGTGTGAAACGATATTGATATGCATATGCGGGAATTCCGCGTGGATAATGCGGAAAGTCTCCGCCATCGCCTCATCAAAACGCTCAGGACGAAAGGCAATCTCTTTCGTCCCGAAACGCAAAAGGCTTACGCCGGCTTGTCCGGCGGCGGCGGCAAATTTATATAAGGTCTGATTGGGCAAAACCATAATATCGCCGCCGGAAAGCAGAAGCTCACGAATGGGGTAGCGTTTCTCTCCGTTTTTCGGATCAATCCCGCCATTCTTCTCCAGCTTTCGATTGTAATCTAAAATATAATCGCGTAGCTCTTCCGGACGAACACTGATCTTGCCGGTGTCCTTGTTAAATAGATCCAGCCGGTAGCAATAGCGGCAATGAGCAGAGCATGTCGGCGAAGCATAGCCCAGAACAATCTCGTCATATTTGTGCAAGAGTTTTCCATGAAGATCGTTATCGCCCGGCGTAAAATTCATTTGGTTAGAAGGATCTTTTGCGCCCTCAATACTAAACATCTCGTTAAGGCGAGGCAGAATAAGCGCGGCAATCGGCAAGCTTGGCGGCATTTTAGGAATAAGAACATTGCCATGATTATCGCAAAGCTCTTCGCCGGTAACCAAAGCTTGATAATGCGGATTGATACCAAACATCATGCGCCTGTCTACGCCTGCGTCTTTCATAGCCTCAAATTCTTCGAAGCCATAGATGTCTTCCATCAACGTACTGACGCGCTTATGCGTGAATCTGCCGCGCATGGGACGTATATATCGCAAATCCGATTTAGGAACATTCTCGTTCCTTTGAATAACATTATTTTCGCTAGCCATGTTCACCGTTCTCGTTTGCAAAATTATTTCGTAATGCATATCGACAAGAAGTAAGGTTAGTGGAAAAGAGTGTTGGAAGCTATTGTTTTTTAAGGGTTTTTTGTGTGCATCGCAGCAATCTTGCCGATATTGTGCAATGGTGCAATGCGAAAAATAACGCCGGAATTTTTGCTAAGTTATTGTATAAGAATTTATATTTGGTGACGCTAAAGTGAAAAGAATGGCCGTACCAAAAAGTGCACAAATGTGTACAAAAAGGTCATAAAAAGATGGCTCAAAGGGCCAAAATAAGGACCGCGGATACACAAAACATACGAATCACACAAAAAAGGTCCGGAGACCTTTTAAAGATGCTCCGGACAAACGGCGGTAATAGAGGGTGTGTAGCCTCCAATATACGCGTTTTCGAAACGATTGCAAGGAAAAAACACAAAATTTATATAAAATTTTATCAAAACCGAAACTAATAGCAATTTTAAATATAAAGAGTAAGTAATCAAAAAATAATTTAGAATTATACAAGTATAATTAATTATATTCTATTATTAATATTATGCTTTATATAAAATATTATTGTTAATTTATTTTATTTCAAAAATATATTTCTTGTTTTTATATATTCCATACTTATATTTGTATAATGTTATAGCTCACAAAAAAGCAATTCTATGAGCGTTGTCTTTGGTATGAATACCATTTATCGTGATTTAGAATTAAACCCTAAAGAAACTTTATATGAAACATATCCTTTCATTTTTAGTCGTATTGTTATTTCCTTCATCGGCTCTTGCACATGAAGGTGTATCCGGCGGGTTTGAGGCTGGAATATCACACCCTGTTTTGGGTCTCGATCACCTTCTTGCCATGGTAAGCGTCGGTATCATCAGCTCTCAAATAGGCGGTAAGGCTATATGGACTGTACCCACAACATTTGTCATTGTTATGGTAGTTGGTGGCGCACTTGGTATGATTGATATGGGCCTTGTTGCAATTGAGATCGGTATTGCTTTATCAGTCGTAGTCTTAGGATTTACAATCGCCGGTAATGCCAAACTTCACCAGGTTGGTATTTGTGCATTTGTGGCCATGTTTGCTGTTTTTCATGGCTATGCCCATGGTCAGGAAATCCCCGAGCTGGTAACTTCATGGTCTTATATAGCAGGCTTTATGATGGGTACCGCAGCGCTACATATTCTTGGTGTTGCTATCGGGCTTTTTGCGAAGAGAGTAAGAAATGGAAACGTTTTGTTACGTTATGCTGGAGCTGTTATTGCCGGTATGGGAATTCATATCCTTATAGGTATGGCCGAATTCTATTACCTTTTTTAGTTCCTGTTGGTTTTGGCTTTGGAGTAGGGTGTATATATTGCCAGATCGGAAGTCTTGAAAGCAGTGGATCAAGATATAGGAACCCCTCGACGGAGCATGTTACGGGGCATTCTAATTATAATTTCCTGTAAGATTTACCGTCCCGGTATAAGTACCTGCTGCTTGGCCGGGATTAACATTTAATGTGCCCCCCAGCCTAAAACCGGTTTGGGTTAATACTGTTAAGATATGAGTAAAAGCTGTGGCATTGATGGTGCCAGCCGCGCCGTTAATCGTAAACAAGCCTACGGTCATTGTGGCAGCAGCCCCGTTTGAAATTACAACGCTAGTCGGTGCCGTAACATCAATCTGGCGCCCCGGAGTTCCTCTGAGGGTAAAGCCTCCCGACGTAATTGTGCCACCGTAAGACGTCACCCCTCCGCCAACTGTTGGGGTATCAGAATTATCTACATTAATCGTACCGCCCGCACCGGAATCGGTTATTGAGCCAAAATTCAACGTGCGCGTTTGTGTAATCGCAAGAGCACCATGGACAGCAGCCTGAATAGGAACGCTGCCTGTAGCCGCGTACGCCGCCTGAGCGCTCCCTACGGCCAGAACAGTTATCGCTCTTAGTAAAATTTTTTCGGATAAAATATCCATTATCTATCCACACATGCTCTTAATTTCACATCCTGACCTAACATAATTAAGGCGCCCCTTAATAATATCCGGATGCAAATGCAATCCTAACATATAACAGACCTGTTGCAAAAGTAGTTTGATTTTGAGCAGGGAGAAATCTGGGCTTTGTGTTTTTCTATCAGAACCCTGCGAGAAGATTCGTAAAGCCTGTTTACCTCCTTTGCAAAGGCAGTTTATAATGTGAACTGCAAAGCCTCTCACTGTTCTGCATAATATAAAAACTGAACGGCTTTTAAATCCGAAAGCGGCTAATGACAAAGGGGATAATCCTCGTCCTGCCCGCAATAAGAGGCGCAAGCCTAATGGACAGAATAAGCCCCATAATCAATCAAGACCCGGCAACAAGAAACGGTTTTATCGCAGCAAGAAAAAAGCGGCTTAGAAATTTCAGTATTGTTTACGGATAAATCAGTTCGGCTTCACAACACGGACACGAACCAGCGACCAAAATCTTAATGTGTTTGATGACGAAAAATTGGGACAAAATTGCTGTGGCTTTTCGCCGCCTATTGTCCCACCAGTGCCCCAAATTTGATTATAATGTCTGGAAAGTGGCTCACCCGTTTTGATACATTACGAACGCATCATTATCAAGATGTGCTGTTCATTTACAAGACAATAAGCTTTACCTGTTATTTCGGGAAAATGCAATGCGGGGCTTACTTGAAGCCGAAGTTACGGTTTTTCAAAAATACCGATATTCTTGCCCCTGTAAGGGATGGACATGACCATATTAAAGTCATTAACTTCAGTGGGTTTGTGATAGCGGATGACGGCTATACCGTTCGGGTGGGAATGGAACCATTCTTCAATATTTTCAAAGGTTCTATCATCCATATGGTGATGTAATCGCCCTAAGAACGTTAGTTCGCCCTGATATTTGCGAACAAAGGCACAATCCTTGTTTTCATGCTGGCTAACATAATCCGCGATGGGCTGTAAGTCATATTTCTTGAAAATCGTTTGTGACGCGGCAATCTGACCGGTAATGATAAGTGCGACCATGGCAACCGATACAGCCCTAATTCGGGCAGGTTTCATAGACATCGTATAGGCGATGAAAATCAATACACCCGGCAACAATGGCACAAGATAGTGTGGCTGTTTTCCGCCGATAAAGGAAAACCCAAGAACCACGGGTATAATCCAGCACGCCAAAAATCTTAATGCCGGATTTGTTTTAAAGCTATTCTTAACAGACCCTAGCCCTGTCCAAAAAGACGGGAAAAAAGCCCACGGTAAAAACAGAACCGGAAGCAACGGTAAATAGAAATAAACCGGTCTTGTATGCGCGTTTTCCATGTTTCCGCTAATTCGGCCCGCCGTCTGTTCCCAAATCAGCGAAAAGGCAAAATCGGGATTGGATGCTTTTAAAACCGGGATAAGCCAAAGCAGAACGGGTATTGTGGAAAGGATGAAAGCAAGGCCGCAGCCCCCATACCATGACAGCCATTTTTTATGACCGTCCAACCAAAAGGGCGCAAACAGAACTGGAAAAATCACGTAAAGCCATGCGACCGGGCCTTTGGTCAAAACGCCCAAACCCATCGCCAAGGCCATCCCCAATATAAAAACCGGCCTTCTGTCGTTTGCGAAGGCAATAAGGGCAAGCAAAGCCAGCAAGACAAACAGGGTCAAGGTCACGTCAAACATGACCAATGTGCTGTATATCAGAAAGGGGACACTGCCTGTCATCAAGAATGGTAAGGTTTTAAATTCAAGCTTTTCTGCTTTAAAAAGTTCTTGTGCAAAAATTTGCGTAAAATAGACACAGCCCGTGGCGGCGAAAACTACTGGCAGCAGTCCGGCCCACCGGCTTACGCCGAAAATTGACCATGTGTCATTAATAAGCCAGAACAATAAAGGCGGCTTATGATGGTAGGGTTCAAAATTCAGCGTTAACGGTCCAAACCAATCACCCCGCAGCCACATTTCCCATGCTACCGTCATGTAACGGGTTTCATCAATCGGCAAAAGCGGCCTGAAGAACACAGCCGTTAAAAACAGGGCTGTCATGGCGATGATGGGCCAGAATGGTTGCAGCTTGGTTTGTATCATGTCAGGTGCTTTAATTTGAGCCCGAAACACCTTCAGGAGTGCCATCTTTTTCTTTGTTATGGATGAAATAAAGATTGCGGGCATATATAAAAAGCCCTGTGCTTTGGCCTAGCATAAATACCGGGTCTTGCCGCCAGATTGCATAGGAAAATAAAACCAGACCGCCCGCAAGGCTGAAATACCAAAACGCGTCGGGCATAACGCTTTTTCCTGCTTTTTCAGAAGCCAGCCATTGCACGAAAAAACGCATAAAAAAAAGACCTTGACCCAAAAAGCCGATGGCAAGCCAGACGGTTTCAAAGTTGAGTGCTGGAAGTGTCAATGTCATAGTGTTTCCTTTTTTAATTAAGTTCTTCGTAAACATCGTCAAAATTAGCACGGCGGTTTCTTTTTTGAAGCCACAGAACCCCCCTTATATCACTTATCCCGACAAGGGCACGGTCCAGCGTTCCATATTTGGATTGGCCGTGAACACGGGGGCGGTGCGATACCGGCACATGAACAAGCTGTACATTATCACGCATCATCAGGGCTGGCAAAAAGCGGTGCATATGGTCGAAATAGGGAAGATTTAAGTAATCCTTGCGCTGGAATAATTTTAACGAACATCCGGTATCTTTCGTTTGGTCCTTTAGAAAGCCGGAACGGATGCTGTTCGCAATTCGTGATGACAGGCGGCGTACAAGGCTATCGTGGCGCTCGATTCGTTCACCAAGCACTATAACTTTCGGCAAGGTCTTTTTATGGTATTCGTACGCTTCCCACAGCGTTTTTATATCGGTGGGATCGTTCTGGCCGTCCCCGTCCATGGTTACGATAAGGTCGTTTCCTGCGGCCCTTACACCCGTCCAAATGGCTGCGGATTGGCCCGACTGGTTTTTATGTTTTAGTATTCTTAAGGCGGAATATTGGGGGCGAAGCTGCTTCAAAAGGTCAAAGGAACCGTCTGTGCTGGCATCATCGACATACACGATTTCGCTGATAGGAAGATTTTCTGCGGCCCCGGCAATTTCCCTGACCAAAGCTTCGATATTGTCTTTTTCATTATAGACAGGAACGACAACACTTATCATGGATACAATTCACCCTTACTTATTTCGTGAATTGCAAAATGTAATTTGAAACTTAAGGGAAACTTAAGGGCTTAAAAATCATTCAAAAAACGATGTTAAAAGCTGTCCCTGTGTCGTCCAGACCTTTATCGACAGTGATAGTGCCGTTATGACGCTGTGCAATGGTTTTAACAATTGAAAGGCCAAGCCCGGAACCGGTCGCGTTTGTGCCGACAATACGGTAAAAGCGGTCGAAAATGCGCGTTTTTTCTTCTTCTGGAATACCGGGGCCATTATCAGCAATGCGAAGGGTTGCACCATCCGGCGTTTTTGATAAAGATACCTGTACCTTACCGCCGGTTTCCGTGTAAAGAATGGCGTTGTTCAAAAGATTGCCGACCATAATGCCAAGAGCATTTTTGTCACCTTCTATGTTGCAGTTTTCATCTGGCGTAAATTGAATGTCTATATTCTTGTCTTTTGCAAGCGCCCTGTGTTGTTCCAGAACATCCGTGACAATATCCCTTAAATCACAGATTTTAGACGGCGCTTGAACCGCATCGGGTTCCTGACGGGCCAGTTCCAACAACTGCTTAACCAAATGTGCGCTGCGTTCGACCCCTTTATAAAGTTCGGCAATCGCGTCTTCTTTTTCTACGTCCGTCTTCGCGCGGCGTAATATATCCAGTTGAAGGGATATGTGTTTTCTTTGCACTTCAAAGCTTTGGCTTTTAAAAATTCGCCAAACCCATTACAATTTTGCTGTCAGCAATCCTAAAGTGAAAAGATTTAAGTATGAAAGCCGTAATCTTAGCCCGTGTATCGACCAAGGAACAACAAGAAGACGGCCATTCGCTGGACGCGCAGCTTGGAAATTTAAAGAACTACGCCAAATTAAAAAATCTGACCATCATCAAGCAATATACCGTCATTGAAAGTTCGACGAAGGGCGGGCGGCCTGAATTTATGCGGATGCTTGATTTCGTCAAAGCGCAGAAAGAAAAGATTGCCGTTATTGCTGACACCGTTGACAGGTTCCAGCGTAGCTTTCGTGAAATGCCACTTTTGTTGGATTTACTGGATAGGGATGCCGCCGAATATCATTTCATCAAAGAAAATAACGTCCTGACTAATAATTCAAACAGCATGGAAAGGGCTATGTGGGGGATTGGCGTGGTCATGGCGCAATCCTATACGGACCAGCTTTCCGATAACGTCAAGCGCAGCGTGAAGCACAAAGTTGCCAATGGGGAATGGCCCGGAACCGCGCCTTTGGGCTACTTGAACGCGATTGACGCACTGACAGCCAAAAAGACCATTATTCCTGACCCTGATAGGGGGTTTCTGATAAAGCGGTTTTTCGAAGAATACGCAACTGGCGTTTATTCCTTGTCAGAATTGGGGCGTAAAGCCAAGGAATGGGGCTTACGTTCGCGGAAGGGCAAGGAAGTCAGTAACCAGACCCTGCATGACCTTATCCAAAACCCGTTTTATTACGGTGTGATGCGGATTAAGGGCGGGTTGCAGCCCCACAGATACGAAAGCCTTATCAGCAAGGAACTATTCGATGCCTGTGAAGCCGTTAGAACCGGCAGGGGACGGACACAGGCTGTCGCTGAAACGAAATACCCGTTCATCTTTCGCGGCCTTATCAAATGCGCTGTATCAGGCCGGATTGTCAGTTGCGACCGGAAGAAGGAACGGCATAATTACCTGATTTGCCGGAAACCCAAAGATGCCGATAAAAAGATGTGGGTAAAAGAAGAAGACGTTCTGGAACAGGTGCGCGATGTTTTCTTATCTTGTAATCGTAGCGCCAGCTTTTGCCTCCGGCCTTCATAACAAGCAGGTATAGCCCTTGGCCATCGCGGAGTTTGTAATTCTTTTCCGTGGGCTTTGCTGTGCGGCATGCAATGTCTGTCAGTTTCATTTTCGGGTATCTCCTTTTCCGCATATACCCGAATACCCGAAGATGTACCCGAAAACATGCTGGATTTCGTCAAGGTTATTGAGACGTTATAGGAGCCTAAAGGCTTCGATAACGCTAGGTTTCCTAGACTTTTTGGATTGTATCGGATTTTCTGGGATAAGGAAAGTGGCTCCTCGGGCCGGATTCGAACCAGCGACCAAGTGATTAACAGTCACCTGCTCTACCGCTGAGCTACCGAGGAACACGAGGCAATTTTATGCCTATAGGAAAAAGCTTTGTCAACAATAATGGCACGGTTTTCTATTAAGAAGCGAAGGATACTTTCCTGACCGTTGTTGATTGTTATTTCTAGCGGGGAATCCAGCGCGTGTTGTAAATGCCAAAAATTTCAGGCATCTTTTTCATGTCGATCTGAGAGAACAAAACACCGCCCTTGCTGTTCTTTTGGTGGTAATCACAAAGCCCGCCAGAGTTATATTCAGGGGATAGCTCTTTTATAACATTAAGTTTGCCTGTGGAATCACGCTTAAGTTTTGCACGGCTTATGTCTTCAAACGCAACTAAATAGCACCCGTCATGGGCTCTGTTCTTAACAAACAACCCTTTTTTGCCGGAAGGTGTAATCAGAAGATATGGTTGGCCGTCATGTTCAATAAGACTTGTCCCGGTAAGGGCAAAATACCCAAATCCGGAAGCATCATTATAATCTGTAAGAACACCATTATAGCGCCAGCTTTTTCCATGATCATTTGATGAAAACAGCACGGTCTTGCGTTTTTCCCAATCGCCGACTCCTGAAGGGGCCGTGTTCGCATCTAGGCTCATATACAAGACGCCGTCATAAAAGAAGGCTCCAACCTCGTTATAGAACAGGTTTCCAGACAAGGATGGGTGCAACGAATTGGGCTGAACTCTGCAATTATGTTTCTTATGCCCAAATAAGCATTCCGGTTTTGACCAGGGCCCTTCGGGGTTAGGGGCACTCTTATACTCAATCCAGCCTTCTCTCATCAAGCCATCGTCTTTTTTAAATGGAGGCAGAACATAATATCTTTGCGAAAACAATTTCCATCGTCTCGCCGGAATGTCTCTTGGGTCGTAAACAAGACTCGGCGTTTCATAACGCCAAACGCCCTTAAAGCTTTTGCCATTAACGCGCACATCTTCGGCGCTGGATTTATTTATCGTGGAAATATATGTCCAGGACGCACCGTTATCCATACTTTTAGCAAGATGCGTTGAAACAAATTCCGGCACAGAAACCCGGGAATAGGCCATCCACCCTACACCATCTGCACCATATTCCACGGAAAGATCGAATATGCCGTTAAGTGCCTTATCTCCTTGCGGTGAAATTTTTGTAAACGCAAGAGATTCATCCGCATAAAGGGCAGAAATGTTAAGTAAGAAAAGAGCAAAAACAAAAAGAATTGATTTCTTGATCATGGTCTAACATCTCCTTCATTAGGGGAGAATGGAGGCACGGACCGGAGTCGAACCGGTGTACACGGATTTGCAATCCGCTGCATAGCCACTCTGCCACCGCGCCAACAATAACAAACAGATACAAATAAATGCAAACTGTTATGATGTTTAGTGTAAAATACCTATGCAAGTCAATTGTGAAAGTCTTGTACGGAGTGTTTTATGTAACGAATCAGAGGCAATGTTTAAAAACGGCTGGAATGATCATGATAACTACGGTAAACAGAAGCTAACAGATTGTTTCACAACATCAAGAGCGCACAAGTCATGGCGGATTTTCAGCAAGTACGAAAAAATATGGTCAATGGGCAAATCAGCATCAACGGCGTGATTATTCCAGAAATTCTTGAGGCTTTTGAAAATACCCCGCGGGAACTGTTTGTTCCTGAAAAATATAAGAACCTGGCCTGTAATGATGAAGATATTCCATTAGGACGCGGGCGCTTTATTTTAGAGCCGTCTGTGCACGCCAAAATGATTCAGGCGTTGGAGCCTAAAGCCGATGATGTCGTATTGGAAATTGGCGGCGGGACCGGTTATGGCGCAGCGATTCTCTCATCACTTGTCTCCACGGTCGTTGTCACTGAAAGCGAGCCTGAGTGTATAGCCAAAGCCCAAAAACTTTGGGATTCTTTAGGATTATGCAATATAGCGGTTTTCGAAGGGCCGCTGGCAAAAGGCAACCCGGAACATGGCCCATACGATTCGATCATTATCAAGGGCGCCGTATCAAGCGTTCCAGAGCAGATACTGGAGCAATTAAACGAAGGTGGACAACTGATATGTGTTATAAAGGCCGCAGAAAAAAACACCGGACAAGTAACATTATTTAAAAAACTGAGCGGAGAGAGACAATATTCATCCTATCCTCTTTTCGATGCGGCAACCCCCTATTTGCAAGGCTTTGAGCCAAAAGAGACCTTCCATTTTTAACTAGTCTTTGTGTAGTAAATAAAACTCAGATGTGGATAGGCTGAGAGAAACTCTGCTCTCCCTCTTTGACAAGCTGTGTAGTATGATAGAAACTGAAATGAAATAACACGCTGATATATATTCAATTTGCATGTCTGAACAAGAAACCGAAGAAGAACCGTCCATCGAAGAAATCCTGACGTCTATACGCCAGATCATTTCTGACGACGATGAAGAAGCCGCTGCTGAAGAAGTTGTTGCGGATGAACCTGCTCCAGAACCGGATCCAGAAGAGGAAGTTATTGAATTAACAGACAAAATCGACGATGAGCCGGAGCCAGAACCGGAGCCAGAACCGGAAGAGGAGCCAGAACCGGAAGAGGAGATCGAGGAACCTGAACCAATCGAGGTTGAGATGCAGGACAGTGTCACTCCGTCTGAACCTGTTTCAAGGGAAGACGATGAAGATGCGCTGTTGACCCACGCCGCCGAAAATGCTGCATTCGATGCTTTTTCAGAACTCGCGAAAAAAACAGCCGTAGAGCACGGTGGAATCACCGTTGAAGAAATCGTTCGCTCGGAGCTGCGGCCTCTGCTGAAAGACTGGCTGGATAAAAACTTGCCGCCGATTATTGAACGCCTTGTCCAGGAAGAGCTTGAGCGCGTGGCCAAGAGGGCCCTCGAAGAGTAATCCCTTATCTTTTTTGTTCCTAAAACCTTGCTTTTGCAAGGAAAACCCTTATGATCTGTGCGCTAAACAAGATCGCTCAAAGGATAAGCTATGCTTGAAAAAACATTTGATCCCAAAGCCATTGAGAAAAATCGTTATAAGCGCTGGAAAAATTCTGGTGCATTCGCATGTAATCCGGAAGGCAACGCGCAACCTTTCACCATCATGATGCCACCGCCCAATGTAACGGGATCTTTGCATATTGGCCATGCGCTAAACCACACACTGCAGGATATCCTGATTCGCTATCAACGCATGAAAGGCCGTGATGCTTTGTGGCAGCCCGGAACAGATCACGCCGGAATCGCTACGCAAATGGTGGTCGAGCGTAAACTGGCGGAAGAGGGTGCCTCACCACGCCGTGAAATGGGCCGCAAAAAATTTCTTGAAAAAGTCTGGGAATGGAAGGCTCATAGCGGCGGCACCATTGTCGATCAACTCCACTCACTGGGCACCACGCCCGATTGGAACCGTGAGCGGTTCACGATGGATGAAGGGCTGTCCAAAGCAGTTCTCAAAGCGTTCGTTCAGCTTTACCACGAGGAGCTGATCTACAAAGACAGCCGCCTTGTGAATTGGGACCCCAAACTCGAAACGGCCATTTCCGATCTTGAGGTTGAGCAAAAAGAACAAAAAGGCCATATGTGGCACCTTAAATACCCGGTTGAAGGTGAAGAAGAGCAATTCATCACTGTCGCCACCACCCGCCCCGAAACGATGCTCGGCGATTCCGCCGTAGCTGTGCATCCGAACGATGAACGCTACAAAGACATAATTGGAAAATCTGTTGTTTTGCCGATTACGGAACGCCTCATTCCTATCATCGCCGATGAATATTCTGATCCCGAAAAGGGCACAGGCGCGGTGAAAATCACCCCGGCGCACGATTTCAATGACTTCGAAGTAGGCAAGCGCCACGATCTGCCGATGATCAATATCTTCGACCGTCATGCCTGTATTGCCCCGCTGGAAAGCATACCGAGCGAATATCACGGCCTCGACCGCTACGATGCGCGTAAGAAAGTGCTAAAAGAATTTGAGGAACTGGATCTGCTGGTCGAGGTCGAAGATATCAAAAACGCCGTGCCCTATGGCGACCGCTCCGGCGTGGTGATCGAACCGTTTTTAACAGAACAATGGTTTTGCGATACGCCCACACTGGCCAAGCCTGCGGCTCAAGCCGTACGCGATGGCCGTACGCGTTTTGTGCCCCAGCAATACGAAAATATGTATTTCGCTTGGATGGATAATCAGCTCCCCTGGTGCATTTCGCGCCAGCTCTGGTGGGGGCACCAAATCCCCGCATGGTACGACGAAGACGGCAACGTCTATGTCGCCGAAACTGAAGAAGAGGCACAAGCACAGGCAGGCACAGGCGTTAAGCTCACCCGCGACGAAGACGTGCTCGATACATGGTTTTCTTCCGCACTGTGGCCGTTTTCCACCCTTGGCTGGCCCGATGACGGCGAAGAGGCAAAACGCATGCTGAAAAAATATTATCCCGGTGATGTTCTTGTCACAGGGTTTGACATCATCACCTTCTGGGTTTCCCGCATGATGATGATGAGCCTGCATTTCATGGGCGAGGTGCCATTTAAGGATGTGTACGTACATGCGCTGGTCCGCGATGCTAAGGGCCAGAAAATGTCCAAATCCAAGGGCAATGTCATGGACCCGCTCGAACTCAGCGAGAAATACGGCACAGATGCCCTGCGCTTTACGCTTGCTGCCATGGCCGCACAAGGGCGCGACATTCGCCTGGCCGATGAACGCCTGCAAGGCTACCGCAATTTCGCCACCAAACTCTGGAACGCTTCACGCTACTGCGAGATGAATGGCTGCAAGGCCATCGCAGGCTTCGACCCGGCCAAGGTCGAGTACACGCCGAATCAATGGATTATCACGGCCCTGACAGAAGCCAAAGTTGAAATTGAAAACGCCTTAGACGCATATCGCTTTAATGAAGCCGCCAATGCGATCTATCAATTCACCTGGGGCACATTTTGCGACTGGTATCTAGAATTCACCAAACCTGTATTGCAAAGTGGAGGAGACGCTGCTGAGGAAGTAAAACAAACCACCGGTTGGGTGCTCGAACAAATCCTGATTCTGCTCAATCCTTTCATGCCCTTCATCACCGAGGAATTACATGAAGCGTTGACCGGCAGAGATCAGCAGATCATCGCTATGAATTGGCCCGAATATGATGAGAGACTAGGTTCTCCAGCTGCGCGTGAGAAAATGGATTGGTTGATCCGCATGATCTCCGAAATCCGCTCTGTACGCGCTGACATGAACGTGCCTGCAGGTGCAAAAATTCAGCTTTTGGTCAAAGATGCCTGTGCGGATACAAAAGCCGGGCTGGAAATCTTCGGAGACATCATGAAGCAAATGGCGCGCCTTGAAAGCATTGAACATGTCGAGGATGTTCCCAAAGGCGCAATTCAAACCCTGGTGGGTGAAACCACGTTGATTTTGCCAATCGCCGATATTATCGATCTCGATGCCGAACGTATGCGTCTCAAAAAACGCATTGATAAACTCGAAGATGACATTAATAAAATATCTCAACAGCTTGATAATAAAAAATTTATTGAGAACGCTCCAGAGGAAATCATTGCTGAACAAAAAGAACTTGTCGCTGAAAAACAAAGCGCTCGCAAAAAACTCACCGCCGCCCTCCAGCAGCTCGAAGCGGCTTAATTCTCAGTTCCTTGCATGAGCCAAGCAATAAAAAACGCCCTCAAAGCGGGGCGTTTTTGTATTCCGGCGCTGTAAAAAGCGGTCTATTTCTTATCATTGGCCTTTTCAGACTTCTGGTCCTCTGCCAGACCAAAATTCCCAAAACGTTTTTCAAACTTGGAAAGCTGGCCTTTCTCGATCACTTTACCCGTTCCACCTTGCCACGCAGGATGTGTCAACGGATCAACGTCGAGCTTGATTACATCACCTTTTTTGCCATAGGTGCTGCGGGTTGTGTATTCGCTTCCGTCTGTCATCACAACTTTAATGTCATGGTAGTCGGGGTGAATATCGGCTTTCATATCGTATCTCCTATTGATCGAGGCGAATATTTATCGTTTATAGCCGGGGAATGCAAGTATTTTCTTGAAAAACAAAGGGCGCAGGCATGAATTGGTGGCTTCCGCATAAATTTGAAACCAAAAAAACATATCTCGAAGTGAGAGTGCAACTTATCCGGGCCATGCGCGCGCATTTCGATGATCAGGATTTTTGGGAAGTCCAAACCCCAATATTGCAAACCATGCCCGGCGCGGATGTTCATATTCATGCCTATAAACTTGAAAACGGCGCTTACCTCCACAACAGCCCCGAATTCGCGATGAAAAAACTTCTCGTTGCCGGCGCACCGAAAATTTATCAAATATGTCCAGTTTTTCGCCGTGAAGAGCGCACAAATCTCCATAACCCCGAATTTACGATGCTGGAATGGTACAGGGCACAGGCCGATTACACCAACATCATGAAAGATTGCGAAGAATTACTGCGCAGTCTGGAAATCAAGGAGTTTCATTATAACGGCCAAACCTGCGATCCCCACGCTCCCTGGAGGCGCATAACCGTCTGCGAAGCTTTCAAGCAATATACCGATATTGATCTTGCATCTCACTTCGGTAACGTAGATACTTTTCGCTCCACTGTCGCCGAAAAAGGCATCCGCACCATCGAAACCGACAACTGGGACGACATCTTCCACGCCGTGATGGCGGAGAAAATCGAGCCGCATCTGGGGCAGGGGGCTCCGACTATCCTGTATGATTACCCCGCATCCATGGCCGTGCTTTCACGCAAGAAGCCCGAAGATCCGCGCCTCGCCGAACGTTTTGAGCTATATGTCTGCGGCGTTGAGCTCGCCAACGCTTTTAGCGAACTCACCGATCCAGCCGAACAACGCGCCCGCTTCATCGCTGATATGGCCGAAAAACAACGCCTCTACGGCGAAAGCTATCCGCTCGATGA
>ERZ795048.1027-NODE-1027-length-26779-cov-32.514668_pt1 | contig 26779 bp, 26 predicted proteins | sample MGYA00375132_ERZ795048 | MGnify/ENA primary metagenome ERZ795048 (study PRJEB30177, sample SAMN05720225) | activated sludge metagenome | isolation source: Anaerobic digester | place: Hong Kong | collected 2014-12-17 ... | reverse complement strand
AATGATTTAGCATGGACCATTTACCTCGGCTTATACTGGTAGCATGGATAACTGTCTGTTCCTGAAAATGTCAGCTGTCTTGAACTCCCGTCATCCAGTTGGTATATGTATAAATTACCGCCATTATTATAGACGATACTTTTACCATCAGGGGACCATGAAGGCTGGATTCCGGTAACCAGTAGTTGAGAGGATGGAGTATCTATATTTGTTATCAGATAGATATTTGCACTATCATGACCGGTTAAATAGGCGCCATCTGGAGAAAGTGTTAGATCATAAAATGTTCCCGGAAGAGTTCGTGTTCTGTCGGCAACAACGTCTGCGCCTGATGTGTGAATAAATTCATTAAGAGTAGTTGCTATTGTTTCAGCGATATAATTGCTGTCATTTGTAAAGTAGTGACCATGCATTCCTCCTCCACTTCGGGTCCATACTGGTAAACCGGTTCTGACGTCATAAACGCGGACAAAGCCTGCATCGATAGTAGCCGCAACTTTTGTCCCGTCAGGTGACCACGAGTGATTAAGCGCATTGGTTGTAGTTAAGGTGCTATAGACAGACATATCAGAGATATTATATATTATAGAGTTAGTTGGAGACTTGCATACAAGGTATTTCCCGTCCGGCGAAACACACGGGTAATTATAAGTAGCACCGCCAAGCAGAAGCTTAAGATTTTCTCCGTCTTCAGTAATCTGATAAATATTTCCTGTTCTTACAAAATATATAAGCAGATCTTCATCATAATCTCTTGTATAACAGGCCGGTATATTCAGAATAAGTATTGAAAGGAATATTAATTGAAGAATTTTTATCATTTTGGTTCACCATTTTTTACTAATATCCGGATCTTTAATAATTACAATATAAGTGCACATTCTTTCCGATGTGTTAATTTCCAGGTCAGCATGCTTAAAGATCGAAAAAAATAGCAATAAATTTTTAACCTGTAGATATATTGTATTTACTGTATCATAATGTTTATCTGAGCTCCTGAAGTCATTTGTTCTGTTTAGAATCAACTCAAAATGAACCTGAACAAAAAAATCTTGACAATGAACCATGTATAAAAATATTGATTAAATCGATTTTCACTACGGGCGGTTAGCTCAGATGGTTAGAGCGCCTGCTCGACACGCAGGAGGTCACTGGTTCGATTCCAGTATCGCCCAATTCCTTCACCTGTTATTCCTATGCAGGTATCCCGCAGTGAAATGTAAATTTAATAGTCGAGGATACTACATTGAGCAACCTGATTAAAATAAAACTCCCTGATTCCAGTATAAAAGAGGCCCCGTCCGGCTCAACAATATATGATATTACAGGTCTTATCGGCAAAGGGCTCCAGAAAGCTGCCCTTGCTGCTGAGCTTGACGGAGTTCTCACTGATCTTGCAACAGCGGTAAATAAAGACAGCGAACTGAGCATTATTACCTTTGATTCTGAGAAGGGGAGGGATATCTTCTGGCACTCAGCCTCTCACCTCATGGCCCAGGCTGTAAAGAGGCTCTACCCGGATGCGAAATTCGCCATAGGCCCGTCGATTGAAAGCGGATTCTACTACGATATAGATATGAAGAAAAACCTCACGCCCGAGGATCTTGAGGCCATTGAAGCTGAGATGGCTAAAATAGTCGAAGAAAAACTTGATGTCAAACGTGAGGAGATGTCTAAAGCTGAGGCGATCAAATATTTCTCCTCCATAAATGAAACATATAAAGTTGAACTGCTGAAAGATCTCCCTGATGGAACTGTCTCTCTTTACAGGCAGGGGGAGTTTGCTGATCTCTGCCGCGGGCCGCATCTCCGCAACACAGAGCAGATTAAATCATTCAAGCTCCTCTCAATAGCGGGAGCCTACTGGCGCGGGGATGAGAAGAACCGGATGCTCCAGAGGATTTATGGAGTCGCATTCCCGGATCAGAAGGAACTTAAAAAACACCTGGATTTCCTTGAGGAAGTTAAAAAGAGGGACCACCGTAAAATCGGCAAGGATCTTGACCTGTTCAGTACACATGAGGATGTGGGCGCAGGTTTAATCTACTGGCATCCTAAAGGCGCACGGCTTCGAAATACTCTCGAGGAGTGGTGGAGAAAGGAGCATTTCAAAAACGGATACGATATTCTCTACTCACCCCATATTGGGCGTTCAACATTGTGGGAAACTTCCGGGCACCTGGGATTCTACAAAGACAACATGTACTCTCCAATGGAGATAGACGGGAGCGATTACATCATCAAACCGATGAACTGCCCCTTCCATATAAAGATGTACCAGAACAGCCTCCATTCATACAGGGATCTCCCTTTGAGATGGGCGGAGCTTGGAACTGTTTACAGATATGAAAAGTCAGGCGTGCTTCACGGTATGCTCCGTGTCCGCGGATTTACACAGGACGACGCACATATATTCTGTACACCTGAACAGATAGAAGATGAAATTAAAGAAGTCCTCAGGTTTTCCCTCTGGATGTGGAAAACTCTGGGTTTTACTGATATAAAAGCTTATCTTGCCACAAAGCCTGAAAAGAGCGTGGGCGAGCCTGAAAGATGGATTACCGCACAGGAATCTCTCCGCAAGGCCATTGAGTCAGCAAACCTCAAGGTTGAGGTTGACGAAGGCGGCGGAGCATTCTACGGACCGAAGATAGACCTTAAGGTTCGTGACGCTATCGGACGTGAATGGCAGATGACAACAATCCAGTTCGACTTCAACCTCCCGGAAAGATTTGATATGTACTACATCGGGGAGGACGGTCAGAAACACAGGCCCTTTATGGTTCACAGGGCACTTTTAGGCTCAATCGAAAGATTTGTCGGTATCCTTATAGAGCATTACAGCGGAAAATTCCCGGCGTGGCTTTCACCTGTACAGGCAATTATTATAAATGTGTCAGAGGAGCAGGCAGGAATTGTGAACGAAATGAAAAATGTTATGATTGATCGCGGGCTGAGGCCTCAGGTTGATCTCCGGAATGAGTCTATGGGATACAAAATAAGAGAAGCTGTATCGCAAAGGGTCCCCTATGTATGCGTAATAGGTAAAAATGAAGCTGAAAACGGAACCGTTTCTGTCAGGAAGAGAGGGGAGAAGGATTCAGTAACTATGGCGATAAAAGATTTTTACAAACTGCTTGAGGAGGAAATCGCGGAAAAGCGATAAAATCTGATAATTTTTAACCTGAATCAGTAGAATCGGCATGATTGTGGTATAGATTAACCTCTGTTGTAAAAAATATGCCTAACGGATGAATTTTTTATTGATTTTAATCAGTATGTTGTTTCATTCTGACGTTAGAGATATTATTTTAATACGGGGGTAATTTTGTTAAATAAAGGTAAGATGCCTGCGAAGGACAAATTCGATAAATTCAGGATAAATGAGGAGATTGATGCTCCAAATGTAAGGCTGGTCGGTGAAGAGGGTGAACCTCAGATTATTGCTATGAGCAAAGCGCTTGAAATGGCCAGGGAAAAAAATCTTGATCTTGTCGAAATTACTGCCAATCAGGATCCCCCGGTAGTAAGAATTATTGATTACAGTAAATTCAGGTTTGACCAGATTAAAAAGGCCAAAGAGGCCAAAAAGAAACAGAAAGTCATTCATGTAAAAGAGATCAAGATGCGTCCTGCAATTGATGATAATGATTTTCTGCATAAAGTTAATAATGCGAAGAGTTTTCTTGAAAAGGGTGACAAAGTAAAATTTACATTGATGTTCAGGGGACGTGAGATGGTACACCCTGAACTGGGCTTTGAAGTAATGGACAGAATTCAGGAAGTTTTGAAGGATGTTGCAGTAGTAGAGAAGAAACCGGCCCAGGAAGGTAGAAACATCACAATGTTTATGAATCCTGTCGCAGCACTAAAGAAAAACTGATATAACGACATTGAGTTAGTAAGAATAATAAGGGGTAAGGTTATGCCTAAACTAAAGTCTAACAGCGGGGCAAAAAAAAGATTCAGAATAACTAAAAACGGTAAGGTTCTGAGCGCTAAAGGATTCAAAAGACATATTCTTGAAAAAAAATCTCCAAAGCGCAAAATGCAGCTCAGAGGGACAGCGGTTGTTTCCGACTCTGAAGCAGCAAAAGTTAAAGCCATGCTTCCGTATGGTTAATAAGTGAAATCATCATCTGAGTATAAAAGAGGGTAAAAATGGCTAGAGCGACAACTGGTAGAATACACCAGAAAAGAAGAAAAAGAATATTAAAGGATGCCAAGGGATTCAGGGGCGCAAGGAGCAAACTGTTCAGAACAGCTAAGGATGCCAGGAGAAGGGCACTCCAGAATTCATATAAGCACAGAAGACTCAAAAAGAGAGATTTCAGGGCTCTATGGATTATGAGGATAAATGCTGCTGCAAGAGCCTGCGGAATGTCATACAGCAGACTTATCGGCGCACTCAAGGCGAGCAATGTTGACATTAACAGAAAGATGCTTGCAGAGATAGCTGTTAGAGATATGGACGCTTTCAGAAAAATTGTTGAAAATGTGAATAAAAAAGCGGCCTGATCTGCCTGCTAATAAATGATTAGAGTTTCTCTTAAAAGGATCAGCACCATTATCATGGTGCTGATTTTATTTTCAGGGGAAGTTATTTCTCTTCCTTTGAGCAGAACATGCTACACTGCGCCTGCGGACAATATCGATTTCTATTTCGGGGAGAAACTGATTTCGGATAAAAATCTGCACAGGGTTGATGTTTTAGCCCTTAATCTCGGTTTAACTGATGCCACAACCATTGGTGTGGAATGGAATTATCTGAATTACGATCTTTCCGGCGATGAAAGTAAAACCGGAGATACACTGCTTGAATTCTGGCATTACACCGGGAGATATTTATACGACAGGGTAGATTCCGGTATCAGCATTAAAATCCGTATGCCGACAGGCCCGGATCCCGTTAAGGATGAAAAGTGGAGAAATCTATCAGTGGGGCGTAATGAAGTGAAGATTACTCCGGTATTATCCTTAAAATTGAGCGGGAAGGAGCTTCTTAACCTGAATGTCAGCTACACTTTAAGAGAAGGGCGTGATGATGATTTTTACGGGTCATTAAAAGGTGATCTGAAAAAAGCTGACACCTATAAATCCATTTTCGGGCTGAATCCCTTTTCTGAAGATTCATTTTTTTCCGGCCATAGGCTTTCTGATGACTATATGAGTACTGCGGTTTCGTTTGTTGAAACCCGGCTGCATCCGGTTGTTCTTTTTGGTGAAATATATCACGCCTTTACAGATTTTCAGAGAGACAGCGAGGTTCCGTTAAAAACTGCTGAAGGGGAAGGGGGGAGTGTTACATTTATTTCAGCCGGATGCAAATATATGGTAGGAAATTCCTTTTTCCCCATAATTTACTGCGAAGTTAATCCTTTTTATTCAGGAGAGGGGGAAAGGTGGAGTTCCGGTATAGGGATTAATATTTTTTTCTGATATTTAAGGATAATTCATAATACTTGACGTATCTCTCCTGTTGGTTATATTATATTAAGAAGAATAATATACTGTTTATCCATTTCTGTTTAAGGATAAATCTTTTACTGCTTTTAAGAATTATTTCAGTCAGTTTCATGAAGTCTGATTATTAATTCTACTTGAGTTGTTAATTCCTGAAGAGATTTTGTCGATAGAATTAACAGGCTCTCTTTATGTGTAATTACGGATATTGAAGGGACACCGGGAGGTTATAATATGATTACAATGCAGCAGCTTGAAGAACTGGAAAACAGGGTGATAAAAGCCCTTCACCTGATAGGGGAGTTGCGTACAGAAAATTCCAAACTTGAAAATGAAAATGAAGTTTTAAAGGGTGAAGTTGAAGATGTTAAACTTACTCTTGAGGAGAAAGAGCAGGAGATAGAAAAGGTCAGAAGAGAACTTGATCTCGCAACAAAAGAACTTAAAGACCTTAAGGATAAAGAGGATACCCTCGAAAAGAAAATCATTAGCCTTCTTGGCAAACTTGACGGACTTCAGGGAGCCGGAATCCCGGCGGATCTGTATTCCGGTACATCATCCTCTACCCGTTCAGATATAGAATTTCATGAACCTCCTGCTGTGAGTGACGAAGAGAAAGAGCTTTTCGTTGAATCTGATAATGAAAATATTACGATTGAAGATAAAGTTGAATCGGGACAGGCTGATGATGAACTGAGGGTTGAGACCGTGGAACCTTCTCCCTCCGCATCCAGGGATGAAGATGATGAAATTATTATTATTGATGACGAGGATGAAATATCATCCGGCAAAGAACGTAGCGCTGAATCTGATTCGGTTGAGATAGCACATGATGAAGATGAGATAATCCTTCTTGATGATGAGGATGAGATCGTAATTGAAGATGTACATGATGATGAAATTATTATTAATGATGATGATTTTGATATGCCGGACGAACCGGAAAAGGTTGATAATGTAAAATCGGAATCAGCTGATGACGATGAAATAATCATTATTGAAGAAGATGATGTAAAATAAACAGCAGGATACTTATGGAATCGAGTAAAGTAAGGGTAAATATCCTTGGACAGACATACAATATAAAAGGGGACGCCTCCCCTGACTATATATTGCAGCTCGCTGATTATGTGAATGAAAAAGTGGAGGAGGTGAGCCGTAATGTCTCGGGAGCGAATTCTCTTCAGGTGGCAATACTTGTTTCTCTTAATATTGCTGATGAATACTTTCAGATGAAGAAAATAAATACAGGTATAGAAGGGGCGATTGAAGATAAGGCCAGGGAGATTATTTCGCTCCTTGATGAAGGCCTTATCGGAGATATATTTTCAGGTGCTGGCGGAGGAGCCGGGCGTTTTTAATGCTTTAAACTCCTCCTGATGCGGCAATCTGCTTTATTATTGTGTCCCCTGTGTATAAAACTCCCTTCTGAACTGTTTGTTAATATGTTTCCGGGATTGAAAATCCTCCTGCCGGCTCTAATCCGGGAATGTTTGCGCTTCCCGGAAATATGTTGAAAAAGTTCAGCGGAATTCATATTTTAATTGAATTATTAATGTTTTTTGATATTTATTCGTAGACAGTATTTATGCCGTTGAATTTATTATTTTTAACGCTTTTTTTCGTTTTGATTCTTAAAATTTGCTATTTGCTTTATCAGTAATACTTGTATATATTATAATACATAATAATCTTTGAAAAGGTTATAAAGGTAAACCCGTATGGATGTGAATAAAATAATTCAGAAAGTAAAAAACATTAACACGGAAAATGGCTCATCGCCGGTTGACGAAAATGTTGACAGCGAAGTAATACAGCTTGTGAGCTTTATGCTTGATGAAGTTGAGTATGGAGTTGATATCCTGAGAGTTCATGAGATTCTAAGATATCCTGACATAACAAGACTTCCTAATACCCCTGATTTTATTAAAGGGGTTATTAATCTTCGAGGTAATGTTATTCCTGTTGTTGATGTAAGAATCAGGTTCGGGTTTCCCAAAGGTGATATAACAGATTTAACGAGGATTATTGTTGTTGAAACAGGGGGGAAGCAGGTCGGTCTTCTGGTGGATAATGTTTACCAGGTTGTAAGAATTCCTCTCACAAATGTTGATCCCCCTTCAGAACTTATTACAGGTGTATCGGAAGATTTTATAACAGGTATAGGCCGCCTTAAAGACAGGCTTATAGTTATTTTAAATATGTCGCTTTCAATGTTTCTTGAAGAAGCTGATAGTAAAAAAGCTATGGAAGCTTCTGACGCGTTATATAGTGGCGATAATTAAAACAATGGAGCAGTGAGATATGTCATTTTCTCTGGGTGAATATCAGGATATTTTTCTTGAAGAAGCAGATGAACTGCTTCAGGAGCTTAATAAAAATCTGCTGGTTCTGGAAAGAAATCCTGAAGATGATGAAATAATAAACAATATTTTCAGGGCGGCTCATTCTCTCAAGAGTTCAGCTGCTTTTGTGGGGCTGAATGATTTAAGTGATTTAGCTCACAGGATGGAAAATCTTCTGCAGGGTATACGGGATAAAACGAACTCGGTTACCCCCGAAGTTGTTGATGTAATTTTTAAATGTTTTGATGTGATCAATGAGGTGATTGAGCTTGTCGCTTCAGGTGTTGAGCCTCAGCAGAATCTGAAGCCGCTTCAGGAGAGAATCAATCAGGTTAATGATAATTCTAAGATTGGTAATATTGCTGCCGGTGATGCCGGCACTCCCGGCACTCCCGGGAAACAGGCTCCGGCCAAAGCAGTAATAAAAACCACTTTCAATTCTGCAGAGAGCGGAAGTATAAGGGATTCAATTGCTCAGGGGAAGGAGTGTCTTGAAATAACAGTTGTAATAGAAGAGACAGCTCAGATGAAATGGGTAAAAAGCCAGCTCATTTCCACAAACCTTGAAAGAAACGGCGACGTGATTAAAATTATACCTGCATTGGAAGAATTGAGTGCAGATGAGACTTTAAACAGTTTTAAGATAATATATACAAGTGATTCCCCTCTGCATCAGATTTATAAGGGGTGTGACATTGACCAGATAGAGAAGATAGAGCTGCGGAGAATTTCAACTGTGATGAAAGACGGGCGTGAGCTTCTTAAAATAGGCTCTCCGCTGGAAGTTGAAATTTCAGATAATGAAAAACCTTCGAAGCCGGAAACTGTTAATAATAACTTTGATGCAAAAGAAATTCTTACTTATGACGAAGAGCCTGATGATGCCCAGGACGAGGGTGATGACGCGGATGTTAATATTTTTGAACGCCGCAGATCCGATACTCCTGTTGATCATGACAGACGTAAAACACCGATGCTTAAGACTGTTAAGGTGTCCATTGATAAACTGGATCTTCTGCTTAATAATGTCGGCGAGCTTGTAATCGCTAACTCCGGTTTCTACAGGCTTTATGAAGAACTGAGAAAATATTCCGGTAATAAATCTGTTATAACAGAATTCAAAAACCGTATGGAGCAGATGTCAAGGATCGCAAAGGATCTTCAGACAGGTATAATGAAGACCAGGATGGTTCCTATCGGCCAGGTGTTCAGCAGGTTCAACAGGCTGGTGCGGGATCTCGCTAAAGAACATAATAAGAACGTTGAACTTGTAGTTAAAGGTGAAGATACAGAGCTTGATAAAAAAGTTATTGATGTAATCGGTGAACCGCTTCTGCACCTTATACGAAATGCCGTTGACCATGGTATTGAGTCTGCTGAAGAGAGGGCGCGTCTTGGTAAACCTGAGACAGCAACAATAACATTAAATGCATACCAGGGCGGAAACCAGATTTTTGTTGAGATAAGTGATGACGGACGGGGCCTCGATCCTGAAGCTATTAAAACCAAGGTGGTGGAAAAGAAACTCTCAACTCCGGAAATTCTCGCCAACATGGATGATATGGATATCTTTAATTTCATTTTTATTCCCGGTTTTTCAACGGCAAAGATAATTACTGATATTTCAGGCCGCGGTGTCGGAATGAATGTTGTCAAAGAGATTGTTAATGAGCTGAATGGTACTGTAAGTATTGAAACAGAAAAGGGTATGGGGACACGCTTCATACTTACATTCCCGCTTACTCTGGCAATTATACCGGCTATAATGGTTAAAGTGAGACGTGAAGTCTATGCTATACCTCTCTCTGACGTTATTGAAACAATTAAAATCTCACAGACTGATATTGCAACAATTGAGGGGCATGAGGTGATCAACCTCAGGGGAGAGATTCTTTCGCTCCTGCGCCTTAACGAGTTCATAGGTATTAAAACAGCCCTGAGGAGTACAGAAAAGATTCCGGTTGTTGTTGTCGGCTACGGCAGCAGAAAAATAGGGCTTATTGTCGATTTTCTCGAAGGGAAGATGGAGATTGTTATTAAATCACTGGAACAGAACTACACCACGGTTGAAGGGCTCGCGGGAGCCTCAATACTCGGTGATGGAAGCATATGTCTTATTCTTGATATCCAGGCAATGATTAATAAGGTGATAAATCAGCAGGAGAAACTCTCTCAGGAGGAGAGGGAGAATGTTATCAAATCCCGTATGGTTGATGCTGCTGATTATGAGGAGCTTGAAGAAGAGGATAAAGTAATATCCAGCGCTGAAGCTGATTACATCAGTCGAGGTGAAGAACTTTCCCCCTCTGACGATATAAGGCTCACTGAAACTCCTACCGAAGCGAAGGGGAAGCCGAATTATATCTCCGATGTTTTTCTTTTTGACGAAGATGAGGGGAAGGCTGAAGATTCAGAGATTTCTGCGGAGCCCGGGACTGAAGAAGAAAAAATATCTGAAGAGGCTGCTGCTGAACCTGAGGAAATTTCTGTTGAAAAACATGAGATCACCGCAGCTGTCGATGCGGTAGCTGAGCTTGCAGCGGAACCGGTTGATTCGGAGCTTGAGGAGAAAGTTAAAGGCGCTCTGACCGAGTTCAGGGAGGAACTGAAGCAGAATATTGACAGCGCGATTAGCCAGGGTAAACCGGATTCTCATATACAGACAGAGCTTAATATTGACAAAGATGAGCTTAATGAGTTCAGCCTTATTTCGAATATGGGTGCAGCTAATGCTGCGGAGGCAATTTCCAAGATTCTTTCCAAGCGGATCGATCTCTCTATCCCGGAAGTCAGACTGACCCCTGTTGAAAAGATTCCTGAATTCCTCGGCGGGCTGAATGAACCGTATATTGGAGTCATGCTGGGTATTGAAGGTGAGATAAACGGGACACTTCTTCTTCTGCTTACTGAAAGTGTGGGATTTGATCTTGTTGATATGCTGTATGGTTTAAGTACAAAATCAACGAAGGAACTGAGTGAAGATGGAGTTTCCGCTCTTAAGGAGCTTACTAATATAATTGGCGCGTCAATTCTAAATGTTTATGCTGAAAAATCAAACATGATAGTTAAACCTAATGTTCCTATATTTGTTCATGATTTTCTGCAGTCTGTAGTTGATTCAGTGCTGGTTATGCATAATATAGAACACGATTACGCCATTGTTATGGAAACAGCCTTTTATTTTGAGGATGATCAGGTTATGGGTAATCTTATGATTCTCCCTGAGACAGAATCGCTCAAACTTCTGGTTAAAGGATTCAAGAGTAATGTCTGAAAAGATTAAAGTTCTGGTAGTAGATGACTCGTCTCTTGTGAGAAAGATTATTACTGATATTCTTGAAAAGGAGAGCGATATTACAGTTGTGGGCACTGCCAATAACGGCAAGACTGCTATTTTCAGAAATCAGGAACTCGATCCTGATGTAATAACAATGGATATCGAGATGCCTATACTCGATGGGCTCGCTGCTCTGAAACATATAATGGGGAGCAGGCCGAAGCCTGTTATAATGATGAGTGTTCTTACTCAGCATGGCGCAGATGCAACATTTAAAGCTCTTGAACTCGGTGCAGTGGATTTTGTTCCTAAGCCGTCATCACTCCTCTCGATGACAATTGAGGAGATAGGTGACCTTCTTGTAAAAAAAATCAGGTCGGTATACAATTCCAGACTTAATGTAAAACAGCTTTCTTCAATGCAGCCTATGGATCTGTCAGGCGCTCCTTTTAAAGGGGCAATGAAGTCAAGCTCTGAAAAGGTTGTTGCAATAGGGACATCCACGGGGGGGCCCTCTGCTCTTATAAATGTGTTTAAAAATTTTCCTGAAAAATTCCCCTCCCCGGTTCTTGTTGTTCAGCATATGCCGGAGGGGTTTACCACTGCTTTTTCCAAAAGGCTTAATGACAGCTCTAATCTTTCTGTTAAAGAAGCAGAGGACGGTGATGATGTACTCCCCGGTCACGGTTATGTCGCACCCGGGCATTCTCATATGGCACTGGTTAAGAGAGGGGATAAGTTTAAAATACGGGTTTTTAAGGCTGAAAAAGTCTCAGGCCATATGCCTTCAATTGATGTGCTTTTTAATTCTGTGGCAGAATTTGCCGGAGGAAGAACCATTGGAGTGATTATGACAGGTATGGGGAGAGATGGAGCTGATGGCCTTCTGAAGATAAAAAAAACAGGCGGCCATACAATTGCCCAGAATGAGGAGACATCTGTTGTCTATGGGATGAATAGAGTAGCTGTAGAGATCGGGGCGGTTGATGAAATTGTTGCTCTCGGCACTATTACAGATCAAATTATAAAAAATATTTAGGATTTAAGGTTAAAAACTGTTTTAAAAAAATTTTTATAATGAATTGACATATAACACAGCGATATCTATACTAATATTAAATACTATGGAGTTTTAAAATGGCAAGAGTGTTGATTGTAGATGATGCGAAATTTATGAGAACCCTTGTGAAGGATGCCCTCGTTCCGGCCGGACATGAAATTATCGGCGAAGCTGAAAACGGGAATGAGGCGGTGGAACTGTATAAAAAACTCAAGCCCGATCTTGTGACTATGGACATCACAATGAGAGAAAAGGATGGAATTGAGGCTGCCGGGGAGATTCTTTCAGCTGATCCTTCGGCTAGAATAATAATGGTTACAGCTCTTGGTCAGGAAAGTCTCCTTACAAAAGCCATTAAATTAGGTGTTAAAGATTTTGTAGTAAAGCCGTTTCCCCCTGAGAGACTTCAGAAAGCAGCGGAAAAGGCTCTGTCTTAATCTGAATTTAAACTGTTTATTATATATTTTAGAACCCTCAAACCCCTTATATGTTAGGGGGTATTTTTTTTTAAATAAACCGATCTCTTTGCAAATAATACGATATGACTGATAATATTACTACAAATTCAGAGAACCAGGAGAAAGAATCCGGCTATATTATTAATATTGATAAATTCAGCGGTCCTCTTGATGTTCTCTGGGAACTCATTAAAAAGTCAAAAATTGATATAACAGAAGTATCCCTCTCTAAAATAACTGAGCAATATATTGAATTTCTGAAACTAATGGAGGAGATGGACGTCAAACTTGCTTCAGATTTCATTCTTCTGGCGTCAGAGCTGATATACTATAAGAGCCGGGCTCTTATACCCACAGGGGAGGTTGATGATGAGTATTTTACCCAGCCTTTACCTCCTGAGCTTATTCAAAAACTTCTGGAATATAAAAAGTATCAGAAAGTTACTGATGAATTAAAAGATATGTATGAAACGCAGAATAATGTCTTCATTAGACATAATGTTCTGGATGAACTTGGCGAAGAAGAGTACTATCTTGATGTATCGTTATATGAACTGCTGAAGGCGTTTTCAAATGTCCTGAACTCAACCAATGAGGTCGAAACCGGGGAAATAATATTTGACGAAATACTTGTCAGCGACAGGATTGAGTATATCACAGAGCTTTTAAAGGAAAAAGAGGCCATTCTTTTTACTGAAATTTTTTCAGCAAAACCTTCAAAAGCTGAGGTTATCGCTACTTTCCTTGCGATGCTTGAAATGTCTAAAACCAAAATGGTCAGGGTACAGCAGCACAGAGTGTTTGGAGAGATAAGAATTCTCCGTAATTTTACACTGGAAAACATATAAAACTGAGTAATAAAAAATGGTAAGGGTATGGGTGATTCTGAAAATCTGAATCAGGTAGAACAGGAAGAGCTTGAAAATGAGTCCGGGGTAATTGCCGAGGATGAGGCTGACAGGGAGCATTATCTTAAGAGCTTATTTGAGGCTGTCTTTTTTCTGAGCAATGAGCCGGTTCCGATAGGTTTTTTTGTGAAAAACTTTATGATTGATCCTACTCAGGCCAAAATTATAATTGATTCCCTTGTCGATGAATATGAAGAGAGGGATGGCGGGATACGGCTTGCGGAACTTTCTAACGGATATCAGTTTGTTACAAACGCCCGTTTTGCGGAGCAGCTAAGGCATGCCCTTGGACTAAGAAAAAGGGAGAGCCTGTCAAAAGGGATGCTTGAAACACTGGCTATAATCGCGTATAAACAGCCTATTGTTCTTGCTGATATAGATGAGCTGCGTGGTGCTTCTTCAAGAATGATGGTTGCTAATCTTATGAAGAGAAACCTTGTTAAGCCTGTAGGGAGAAAGGAACTCCCCGGAAGACCTCTCGCGTATGGAACCACAGATGAATTTCTCCGGTATTTCGGACTGAACAAGCTTTCAGATCTCCCCAAGCTCTCCGAGATTAAAGAATTTTCGATTGATGTAGAGTAATAATGGAAAATAAAAAAAAAATAACAGTGGCAGTGGATGGTCCTGCCGGCTCAGGGAAGAGCAGTGTCTGCAGAAAAATAGCTGTTGACCTCGGGCTTCAGTATATAGATTCCGGCGCGATTTATAGAGCTATTACCTGGTTTTTTATGAAAAACTACCCGGATTTCAGTAATCTTATTGAACCTGTAGAAAAACTTGCAGGCGTAAAGATAACTCAGGTATTCGGTGCAGACGGGAAAGCCAGGACATTTGTGGATGATGAGGATGTTTCCCTCCTGATAAGAGAGGAGAGTGTCGCACGTAATATCAGCTCTTTTTCTGACAATAAAAAGATAAGGGATTATGTGAATTCATTACTCCGCAGGTGGGCCGGGGAGAAATCGATTATAATGGATGGACGTGATATCGGAACTGTTGTATTCCCTGATGCTGATCTGAAAATTTACCTTGATGCATCAGTTGATGTAAGAACTTTAAGAAGAGTGAAAGAATATTCTGATTTGGGAAAAAATGTTGACGAAAACTCTATCAGAAATCAGATTATACAGCGAGACTTTAATGATAAAAACAGAGAATTTGCTCCTCTTAAAATAGCAGAAGATTCTCTTTATATTGACACTTCAGAAATGGCATTTGAAGAAGTTGTTGATAAACTTAAAGCCATGATAAACATGAATTAATGATTTTGATATAATAAGGTGTAATTTATGACCCCGATTACAGATGATAATTTTGATGCTATCGACATGGAATCAGTTGCTGATTCCGCGCTTGATGAGCTTCAGCCCGGCATGATTGTTAAAGGCGAGATAGTTACTGTTGACGCCGGATATGCCTATGTGAATGTCGGTACAAAATCTGACGGAAGGGTATTGCTTGAGGAATTTGAAACAGCTCCGAAAGTCGGCGAAGTTTATGATGTTAAACTTATGAACAGAAAGCTTGTTGATGGAGTTTACCAGTTCTCAAGAAAAGCCGCCATGGCCGAAAAGGGGTGGAAAGAGTTTGTTGAGTATTATGAAAAAGGTAACAGAGAGATAAAGGGTAAAATTAAATCATCAAGCAGTAAAGGTAAAATTGTTCTCTGCGGCAATATGAATGTCTTTCTGCCGTATTCTTTAACAGGAGATCTTAAATCAATTACCGAGTCTGATGAGGAATATACATTTTTAATAAAAACTGTTGAGCCGAAAAAACGGTCTGTTGTTATATCGAGGAAAGATTACCTTGATGAGCAGAATAAAAAGAACTGGGAAAGCTTTATCTCAAATCATAAAGAAGGTGATATTGTTTCCGGTGAGATTATTAAATTTGTTGAGTTCGGAGCATTTGTAAGAGTCGAAGGGCTTGATGCTCTCCTTCATAGAAATGATATGTCCTGGAAAAAGGTTTTCAAACAGAGAAAGCTTCTTAAACAGGGTGAGGTAAGAGATTTTATAATTCTTTCTATAAACAGAGAAGAGGGGAAGATATCACTCGGTCTGAAACAGCTGAAAAATGACCCCTGGATTGACATTGCAGGGAAATTGAAGATAAATGATACAGTAAAAGGGAGAGTTGTTACCGTCACTGCGGTGGGTGCTTTTATACAGATTGATGAAGATATCGAAGGATTTTTAAGCAATTCTGAACTTTCATGGACCAAAAGTAATGCTGATGTAAAAGATTACTTTGAAAAAGGCGCGGAAGTTGAACTGAAAGTTCTTAATATAAACATTGAAGAGAAAAAAATTGCTCTCGGTTATAAGCAGATGTTTTCGAATCCCTGGAGTACAATTGAAGAGAGATTCCCTGTCGGCTCAGTGCATAAAAAACCGGTAAGAAAGATAGTTAAATTCGGTGTATTTGTAGAACTCGAAGAGGGGATTGATGGCCTGGTTCATATTTCAGACATTTCATGGGAAGACAATGTTAAGGATCTGAATTCAATGTTTAAAACGGGCGAGGAAATTGAATTTAAGATACTTGAGATTAACAAAAGGGAAATGAAGGTCTCATGCGGTATAAAACAGCTCCTGAAATCTCCATGGGAGTCAATAAAGGAAAAATATCCCCCAAGGACAAAGATCCAGGGGACAATTTCAGGTATAACTCAATTCGGTATCTTTGTAAAAATGAAAGATGATGTTGAGGGCCTTGTCCATATATCAGAAGTTTCAAGAAACAGAATTGATAATCTTGAGGATGCTTTCAGGATCGGCGATACTGTTGAAGCTGTTGTTCTTGATGTGGATACAGATAAGAAAAGGCTTTCGCTCAGTATAAAGCATTTTGAAATAATGTCTGAGAAGGAAGAAGTGAATAAAATTCTTAAGCAGACTAAATCCAATACTGTAACTCTTGGAGATATAATAAATATTGATCTTGGAGATAAGAAGTAGATATGGCTGATAAGAGAACTGTAAAAAATATTGAAATTGAAAGATCAGGCATTGAACTATTCTTAATGACAGTTAAGGATTTTATTAAAAATAACAGACGGCATGTAAAATTCATTTCTTTTGGTTTATTAGCTGTTATTATAGTTTCTATATCTTTATTTATTTTTGCAGAAAGTTCATCATCATCGTCTTTAAAAAAGTATGAGACGATTATTGATACATACAGGATGAATCCCGGAGACAGATCTGTGAAAGACAGAACTATTAATGATCTGCGGGATTTTATTAAAAATACCAGATTCGGGCATGCACATCAAATGAGTTTTTATATACTGGGGAATCTTTTGTATGAAGACTCAAAATTTGCTGAAGCTTATGATATGTTTAAAACATTTATTGATAAATCCTCAAGTGATGAGATTTTTATTCCAATAGCAGTAAATAAAGCATCTGTTTGCCTTGAGGAGCAGGGAAAAACTGATGAAGCTCTGGCTCTCCTGCTTCAGTTTGAAGATGGGGATGAAGATTCAATTATGCTTGATCAAATTCTTTATAATACCGGCAGATTGTATGCGGTAAAAGGTGACAGGGCGAAATCCAGGGAATACTATACTAAAGTTATGAAAAACTATCCTGATTCTGTTTTTTCAGAAAGAGCGAAGGAACGCTTATTTCTTCAGGGAGCCGCAAAATAGCTTTTTTTATTATTTTAAAATATACTTGACACAAATACCTGTTTTTTTGTTTAAAATTAGTAGCAATAATTAAGTTACGAAAGTCTATCCCTTTAATTTTTTTTGAAAATTAGGGTAAAAATTTGAGAATATATGGAGTTCCAAAGTGGCAGTACCAAAGCGAAGAAAATCAAAATCTAAATCGCGTATGAGATGGGCTCATGAAGCGATTGGTGTTCCAAATTTGAGGCCCTGCCCCAAGTGTGGTGCCTATACAATGCCGCACAGGGTCTGTGCTGAATGTGGTTATTACAAGAATGTATTGGTTGTGGAAAAAAAGGTTAAGATTAGTGATTGATTGCAATCTCCAGTCTGTATAAGAAAGGGGGTCCCTCAGGGTATCCCTTTTTTTATTATGTCTTGACAAAATGCTTTTTTAATATGCTTTTTGATTAGTTAATAAAAAATTATGATGATTTTAATATACCTGACTGACTCAGCTGGCAGATTAAAATTATCAAATCTAAAAATAATATCCGGATTGGAATATGGATGATATTAAAGATAGAGTAAAAAGGATAATAGCCAATCAGCTGGAGGTGGAAGCTGAAAAATTATCTGATAATGTCTCCCTTTTTGAGGACCTGGGGGCTGATTCAATTGATACTGTGGAGCTGATTATCGCTTTTGAAGTTGAATTTGATGTTGAGATTCCTGAAGAAGAAGCGGAATCTCTATTTACTTTAAATGATATTTACAACTATATTCAGAAGAAAACAGCAGACAGAAAATGATTATGAATCATAAAAAAAATGAAAAAAGCGAATCTGACAGTAAGAAGATAAGATATAAACAGTTAAGTATTCTCCAGAATATCATACATGTTAAATTTAAAGAAAAAACCCTCCTGAACAGAGCTCTTATACACAGATCTTACGTTAATGAATCTTCAACTGATAAGATTAAGGACAACGAGAGACTTGAATATCTCGGCGATTCTGTTCTTGGGCTTATTGTAAATGAATATCTTTTTAAAAGATTTGAGGATTATCCCGAGGGTGATCTTGCAAAAATTAAATCTGCTGTTGTATCCGAAGCAACTCTTGCTAAAGTCGCCCGTGATATAAATCTTGGTAATTATCTGCTTATGGGTAAAGGGGAGGAGTTAAGCGGAGGCCGTGACAGGTCATCCATACTTGCTAATTCCTTTGAAGCTCTTATCGGAGCTGTTTATCTCGATTCCGGTCTCAGGGAGTGCCGCAGGTTTATTCTTTCTCTTCTGAAAAAAGATATTGAACGTATAGACAGGATGACATATCTCAGGGACCCGAAAACAACTCTGCAGGAATATGTTCAGAAAAAGTACAAAGAACGCCCTGTATATGAAGTTGTTGAAGAGAGAGGCCCGGATCATAAAAAAGAGTTTATTGTACGGCTTCTAATCAAAGGTAGTGAAGTTTCCAGAGGAGTAGGAAGCAGTAAAAGGAAAGCTGAAATGCTTGCCGCTGAACAGATTCTGAAAAAAATTGAAAAGAATGGCGGTGAGATTTGAGCGATAACGGTAATGATGTCAGAGTCAGGGTTGCAGGTATTCTGATACGGGGGAACCGCTTATTGCTTATTGCTCATAAAAAAAATGATGATATATACTGGCTTCTTCCGGGCGGAGGTGTGGATTACGGTGAATCTCTTCACGAAGCTCTCACAAGGGAATTCATGGAGGAGCTTAACATTCTTGTTGATGTAAAAGATGTTGCACTTATCTCAGATTCAATTGATCCTTCCGGGGACAGGCATGTTGTAAATATATGCTTTCTGTGTACATATAAATCAGGTGACTTTATCTTAGGGGAGGAGAAACGTCTTTATGACTTCAGATTTTTTGACAGGGATGAACTTCCTGATTTAGAAATATTTCCTCCGATTAATAGTGATCTTATCGATATAATAAATGGCAAAGTTAAAGACAGATATATTGGTAAACTCTGGAAATAGAGGGTGATTTAGAATGGCAGGCACAATGAATTATTCGATGCGTGAAGCCGAAGGGGTTAATGTTCTTGATCTTTCCGGAAATCTTACGGTGCTTACATCTGATTATTTTAAGTCTGTTATGCATAATCTGTCTGAAAGAGAAAGTGTTGTTCTGAACATGGAAAATATACGTGTTGTTACATCATCCGGTCTGAACGCTCTTGTGGATGTTTCATATTATGCAAGGGATAAGGGAACCCGTGTTATTATTATGAGTGCAGGGAGCGAACTCCGGGATCTTATAGATTATGTTGACTATTTTAGTCATCTGATATTCGCTGAGAGTATACAGGAAGGTAAAACTAAAATTGAATTCTACACCTGAACCTAATGGCTGTTAATAATATGGATTTCAGGAAGCCCCGTAATTATATTTTTTACTACTATTACATCTACACCAAAAATTTTTTTCAAAAGCTCCCCGGTAAATATATCACTTCCGCCTGAAGCATGGATAGCACCATTTTTCAGTACAATTATTCGATCGCATGTTTTTATAAGAAAATCAATTTCAGATGATGCTATTAAAACAGATTTATCCCCCCTAACTGTATATTTTTTTAAAGCCCTTATTGCTGAAAGCTTTTGGGATGGATCGAGTCCGTATTCCGGTGAGTCTAATATAATATTTTCAGATTCAGAGTTAACAGTTTGAGCGATAAGAGTCATTCTGATTATGGAGTCAGGACATCTTTTTAATCTTATACTCGCTTTTTCAGATAAACCTGCATCATGGATAATGGCATCAGTTGACTCACGATCAGTTTCCGAATAGGGGTTAAATATTTTTTTTAAATGGATTCTGCCTTTTATAATTTCGTCAAAAACAGTTGCTTCAGGATTATATTCGTAAGGAGGCAACAAGTGAGAGATCTCTTTGTGCAGTTCTTTTCCCTTAAGGTCTGAAAGCTCCTTTTCGTTTAATTTAATTATCCCCTTTCCGGTTTTTATTTTACCGGCAACAGCTTTCAGCAGCAAGCTCTTGCCGCTGCCTGATGGGCCTGTAATACCAAGAATTTCCCCATTCTCAAGTGTAAAGGTCACATTATTAAGCGCGGGAGTTTGTTTGTAGATGAGATTCAGATTGCTTATATTTATCATGGGTAGAATGTCTGTTGTACTATTCTGTTGCCGGCGTTATAGTTCTGTTAAGCTGTTCATTTCTTTTCTGCTCTTCTTCTTTTTCTATACCATTAATAATAGGGGAGAGGAGGCTGTTTTTTCTTGCTTCGGAGTATGCATTCTGGTCATATCGAAGATTTTTCAGGATCTCAACAGCCTGTTCTTTGCGGCCGGTTGCAGCATATGAGCCTGCTAAAAGTATTTTGTCAGAACTATTCTGCAGTGAAATTTTTTTAAATGATTCTATAGCCTCTTCATGTTTTCCGAGGTAATGACTGGATCTGGCTGACGTAGTTATTACCTCATAATCGTTCCCTCCTGAAAGAAGCCTGGTTGAAATTTCCAGAGAACGTGAAAAATTTTTTTTATTGTAATGATAAGCCATAAGAAGTTTGAAAGCTTTAGTGTATTTTTTAAATTCGGTGTCGTTTTCATTTACTAAATTATAAAGCCGGTCGAAATATGAGGCATATTTTTCACTGTTCCTGTAGTAATAAATACTCCCTGTCTGGAAAAGTACTACAGGGTCATTCGCTGAAATTGATTCAGCCTTTTGAAGAACTTTAAGGGCAGAATCGAGGTCTTTTTTCTTTATGAAAATTGCAGCCAGTATAATGAGAGGTTCACTGCTTTTTTTTATTGATTCTAATGCTGTACTTATATCTTTCTCTGCATTTTCATAATCGCCTGTATGATAATAGCATGTGCCTCTTTTAATCATTGTGTTGGATACTGTTTCTTTATCAGCAAACCCGTACTCAAGAACCGATGTATAATTGCCGATTGCTGATGTATAATTCCTGCTGTTAAAATTTATATTGCCGATGATTAACTGAACTTCAGCATAAAAAGGGATCCTTTCAGCAATAGGTGAGAGATAGTAAATTGTGTCACGGTTATTACCGGATTTATAAGCAATCATCCCGAGTTCGAATTTAGGGGATAGAAACATGCTGTCTATGTTTATTGCATCTCTGAATGACTGTGATGCATTACTGATATCACCTTTTTTCAGAAGAGATATACCTTCGTTGTACTTGTTGACAGCTTCAGCGTTATCACTCCAGAGGAGTTTGTTGATTAGTGAATCTATCTTTTGTTTGGCAGAACTGTCTCTTGTTTTAAACCAGAATTCCCGGCAGTATTTGATATAGTTCGGGTAGTCCCCCCTCTCTTCATAGAGTATAATAAGATTCCAGTAAGAGTTTATGAGAAACTTCCTTGATGTTTTTTTTGAAACTGCTGATTTAAAATATTCTATGGCAAGGTCATAATTTTTTTCAATTTTTTCAATTTCACCAAGGAAATAGTAAGAATCGCCATTTCCGGAAATCTCAACATCTTTCAGAAAATTTTCCCTGGCTTTCGTGTAGTTTCTGTATACATAGGCATTACGCCCTATATAATGATATTGTGATGAAAATAAAATTTCCGGAAGGAGAAATAAAATCATCACTGTTATTATTATTTTTTTCATCTGTTTTTTCTGGTTCTTCTCAATTCTTCCGAGTCCGGTGAAAATTCACAGGATTCTGACATCGTTATAAAAAGTCTATTTTTCCCGGTATTTGTCAAGTATAAAGGGCCGAATTGCTGTCTTAATAAGGTTTAGTTTTTATACTCTTTAAATACAGTTGATCAATCTGTTATAATTCATTAATCTGCTTATTGATAAAGGATTCGATTGTTTTTCCTGCATCAGCTGACCATTTTTCAGCCTCCCTTGCCTTTTCAATACTGCTGTTGCCCACTGTTGTGTATTGTTTTCTTTTTTCCTTATTATCTATAAACATTGAGAAAAGGTATTTTTTCCCGGATGAAGCAACGAATTCTCCTGCAAGGGCGGAGGCGAAATATATTGTGCCTGTTTTTGCGCAGACTTTGAATGCTGTATCAGGATTGTCAAGCTTTGATTTCATGGTGCCGTCAAGGCCGGACATAGGGAGAATCCCTGAAATTCCCTCTTTATTGAAATCTAATCCTGACAGATATATCAGCATGGCTATTGTCTGTTCCGGTGTGGCTCTGTTTGCATCTGTGAGCCCGGAGTAGTTTTCCAGCCTGAATTCATCCCATTTTATTGAGGGAAAACTTTTTTTGAAAAAGATATCAACAGCAACGGGGCTTTTCTGGTTCCGTTCAGAGTATTTTTTATATGCCAGAGTTCCTGTTATCTCAGATGTAAGATTATCACTTGTGAAAATCATATCTTTTATTATAAGAGAGAGTTCTCTGCTTTTATGTTCTGTGATTTTTTTAGCATCGGTAACTGTTATCCCTTTTACAGGTTGCGGAAGATCAATGCCGTGAATTGAGCAGAGTTTCCGGAAAACAGAAGCGGTGAAAAGACCGGTATTTTTAACCGGGAGCTGAAGTCTGTTTTCCCATCTGCCGTGAGAGGGGAGACCCCATGTTTCCACTCCCCCGGTTTCAGAATACTTAGAATAGAGCATCACGTGCGGTCCGTCGTAAAGATAAGTTCTGTTTGAAGGGAGATCCGGCAGGAGTTCGCAGGATTCAAAACGTCCTTTATCATTGATTTTTTTCAGTGCATAAATAGTGTTTCCGTTAAGATTCAAGGGGCTGAATCCGGGATTATACTTTGCGTTAACAGGCATCGCCTTGTTAAGAACGTCTGCGGATTTGAAGAGTTCTATATCATAAACAAAATCACCTTTTATACTTTTTATTCCGAGCGATTTTAGTTCATATATAAAACTGGTTAAATTACGTATCGAGAGTTCGGGATCCCCTCCCCCCTTGAGGAATAATGATCCATTAATTTCACCATTATTGATATTTCCTGAATATAGAAGTTCTGTGGTGAATTTATAATCAGCATGGAGTATTTCAAGGGATAAAACTGTTGTAAAAAGTTTGGTCACTGACGCTGGAATAAATGATTTACGCATGTTGTGTGCTTTAACAGTTTTCTTTAGAAGCGGATCATAAATCAGGTAACCGCAATCATTTGTTAAAAGGGGTGCTGTTTCACATTTGTCAGATTGCAATAAATCAAGAGTGATTTCCGGATAGCTGTTATCTTTACTGCAGCTGATTATAAGAAGCAGGGTAAGTATTGCCGTGTAGCATATTATTTTTTTCATAAAGATAATTAATGAAGGGTATGAAAAATTTTTCAATTATTATAGCTGCAGGAATAAAAAAAATATCAGCATAGTTTCTTTTCCATGCTGATATAATTGGAATATGAGCAGTTATTAAATAATCCCGAACGACATCGACAAAAATCAAAAACTCTTCCCGATGTTATCATAATCAATGTTTGCCAAAAGAGTATAATATGTCAAGAATTTTTAAATAAACTTACAAAGAAGGCCGTTTAAATTATTAAAATAAAATTTGCCGGATAAAATAATATATTGCCAATTAAATTCCAGAGTTAATTATGAGAAAAAAATCAGAGAAAGAGATGTCATCTTTATATAAATCCGCAGGAATTGTAGCGCTTTCCACATTATGCAGCAGAATTCTCGGCCTTGTGAGAGACGTACTTATGGCCGGATATTTCGGTGCTGCAAGGACAGCCGATGTTTTTTTTGTTGCTTTCATGATACCCAACCTTTTCAGGCGGCTGGTAGCAGAGGGGGCCCTGACGATCTCATTTATACCGGTTTACACTGAGACTCGTATCAATGAAGGTGCCGGGGAATCGGAACAGCTTGCGGTTAAGGTTATGACTGTCCAGTCTATTGTTATTATTCTGATTATCGCTGCGGGAATGATCTTTGCGCCGCAGGTAATGTATATATTTTTCGGCAGGGGGGATTCTCCCGAAATTTTTGATCTGTCGGTAAATCTTACCAGGATGATGTTTCCGTATCTATTTTTTGCCGGCTTTGTGGCCTTTGCAATGGGCTATCTGAATTCGAATGGAAAATTTTTCGCACCTGCTTTCGCCCCTGTTCTTCTTAATGTGGGGATGATCTCCGGGATACTTTTTCTCACGAAATTGTTCGAAATACCGGTTTATGGAGCAGCAATGGGGGTTCTCATAGGGGGAGCTCTTCAATTCGCAATGCAGGTGCCTTATATGCTTAAAGAAGGGTTCCGCTTCAGAATATCTGCTGATTTTAATCATCCCGGTATCAGAAAAATCTTCAGGATGCTCACACCGGCTCTGTTCGGTATAGCGGTTTATCAGATTAATACCGTTGTAAGCAATGTGCTGGCTACCATGATTTCCGAGGGGAGTGTGTCGTATATATTCTATACCAACAGACTCACTGAACTTGTTCTTGGTGTATTCATAGTTTCCATAGGGAATGTCGTGCTGCCTGAAATGTCGAAGCTCACTGCAATGGATGAGAAGGGAAAGTTCAGAAAGTTATTTTCTGACTCATTGTCGTCAGCTCTTTTTCTCGCAGTGCCTGCCACTGCAGGTCTTATAGCTGCGGGCGTACCTGTAATTTCAGTTATTTTTATGCATGGGAAGTTCTCTTACACTGATGTTTTAATGACATATAATTCTCTTATCTGTGCTGCAGCGGGGATTGTCTTCGTTTCTGCCCTGCGGATCGCTACTCCCGCATTTTATTCGATGAAGGATACAAAGACTCCTGTAATTTCTGCGTCAATTGCCCTTGTAATCAATCTTGTGCTCGGGTATATCCTTATGCAGACACCTCTTAAACATGCAGGGCTAACCCTGGCAAACACAATATCCGCAATTGTCCAGATGCTTATACTTTTAACACTGCTTGAAAAGAAAACCGGTGGAATAGATGTATCCCGGATTATGAAATCTTTTATGAAATTTACAGCCTCAGCTATTCTTATGTCAGTATTGGTAATCTGGTTCGCATCATTTACTGACTGGGAGAATGCCGGCGTGGCGGAGGGGATAATTTCTCTTGTTATAACAGTTACTGCCGGCGGAGGTGTGTATTTCCTCTCCTGCTATTTAATGCGCGCAGAAGAGGTTCTGTTTTTTATAAACAGGATAAAGCGGAGACTCAGCTGAGTGAGTCTGCCGCTTTTAGTGACAATGCAGCAATAGTGAGGCTGGGATTCACTGACCCGCCTGAGGGCATTACACTCCCGTCAATGACGTAAAGATTCTCCATGCCGTGTACTCTGCAGTGTGCATCAACAACTGATGATTCAGGCTTTTTCCCCATCCTGCATGTCCCGAGCGCGTGAGAGAAAGTCTCTATGGGCATGGAATAGAAAAAGAGAGCGCCTGCTTTGCGGAGTATCTTTTTCGCTTCAGCGTAGAGTGCGGCCCTGGCCATTATATCCCTTTCGCAATACCTGTGGTGAACCATTAAAGCCGGTGTTCCGTATTTATCAGTTCTTCCGGTGTCAGCGTAAACCCTGTTGTCATATTGAGGCATGTCTTCCGCTATGCATAGAAGATTAATCAGATAATCCGAAACAAAAGCAGCGGCATGCTTAAGGCCAAGCGGAGAGTTGGCTTTTATTACCCCTTTGCCGATACTGGATACATCCTGGATCATGCCCCAGGTGCCTTCAGGCATGCTGCTGCCGCGGGGATTGCCGTAATAGAAGTCCGGTATGCCAATCTGTTTTTGCAGTACTTTTTCCGGATTCGCAACAGAAGGAAATATCCCTGCTACGACACCATTGATGTGACGCATAAGGTGACGGCCGATATTATCATTCCCTGTAATGGAATCGATTCCGGAAGCAAGTAGAAGATGCGGTGATGCAAGCGCACCTCCGGCAGATATTATATTATCCCCTTTTACAGTAATCTTTTCACCGGTGGGCTGATGCAGAAGTTCAACTGATACCGCCTTGTTTTTAACAGTGTTAATCTTCAGTGCCCGGGTTTCAGGGAGAAGGTGCATCCCTTTATCTTCAAGAACGGGGAGAACTACTGCGGCCAGATCATTTTTTGCTTCAATCTTGCAGAGATAGTGATCGCAGGTTGAACATAGTATACACTTCTCTTTCCCGTGTTTTCCGTCAAAATTTATTGCCATCGGTAGAAAGAAAGGGTGCAGGCCAAGTTCTTCAGATGCCTTCCATAATTTTTCAGAAGGCCGGGAGAGCGTTGTGTTCGGATGCTGGGGGAAATCCCCTTTAATCGGAGGCTCTGTAATATCAGCGCCTTTAATCGCTGCAATCCCGAGAATCTTTTCCGCTGTTTTATAGTAAGGTTCAAGCTGCTTGTAGGAGTAGGGCCATGCGCATGATGAGTCACGTCCGCTGCTCCCCTCAACCGGCGCGCCTTTAAAATCATCCTCACGCATTCTGAAAGAGACAGCACCGTATAGGGTGGACATACCGCCGACAGTGTCATCGGTCCACATCTCTTCAATTTTCCCTTTCTTCTGGTCAACATAGATAGGGGTGTCGCCTCTGTACATGGGATTTTTCAGGTGGAGCCTGACTTCATCCCAGCAGGAATCATCGCGCACCGGGCGTTTTCCCCTCTCAACCATTAAAACAGAGCAGCCTTTAGCAACAAGGGTATGAGCGGCCA
>ERZ795048.1022-NODE-1022-length-26841-cov-13.345554_pt1 | contig 26841 bp, 17 predicted proteins | sample MGYA00375132_ERZ795048 | MGnify/ENA primary metagenome ERZ795048 (study PRJEB30177, sample SAMN05720225) | activated sludge metagenome | isolation source: Anaerobic digester | place: Hong Kong | collected 2014-12-17 ... | reverse complement strand
TGCTCTGACCCCAAATTCTGCTCTGACCCCCCGGCGAAAACAAAAACAACCACCATAAAAAGAAGAATATGACTACAACTACCGATCAAACTGTTCCCGCTTCTCATGCACATGAACATTTTTAACTCACTCGCCGGTGCTGATCACGACCAGCATGTCCCTGGTGCTCAGAGCAAAATACATCTCCTTGGACGGGTTAAGCTCAACCCTCCGCCCTTCGAGGCGCAGGCCGATCACCGCGTCTCCCCTGACGCGGACCGACCGTTCAATTTCCCTGAAAGAGAGCTCCTTGCCGGCTATGTCGTAATACCCGGCGCCCCGAAACAGTATCTCTGCGCCTTCGGACGTAAACAGCTCGTCATACACCGCCTTGATGAGACGCTTGAGCGCGATCTGCGTCAGGGAATAACTGATGATCAGCGGGCTCACCAGGACCTCGTCCCGCCCGGTCTTGACCAGGTTTTCATTGTCAGGGTCGTTCAGTTCGATAATGACCTGCGGCCAGGCCGAAGCGTCCGAGAGCATGTCCTCAAGCAGGGTCATGGCCATTATGGTCCGCGCGTCCGATTCCTCGCCGCTTGAAAGCCGGTCATCCGCCAGAAGAATGATCGAATCATACGAGGAGAGGTCCAGAACCGAATAATCCGCCGCGTATACCGGGTTGCCCCTGTGGTTCCTGAGCCTGATCCTTTTCAGTGTTATGCCGTATTTACTGATGTGGTACATCCGCTCATCAACAGGCATGCTGCAGAAAACATCGATGTAAAAATGTTCATCCCGGTAGCTGTCGAATTCGGCAAGAAGAGTGGGGACCTTATAGTTCCAACCGATGAGAAGAATATGTTTCTTTTTCGGGGGGGATGATGCGGGAAATACCGGCGGCGCCGCATCTCTGGCGCGCTCATCACGGGCAACATCAACGGGCTCAGTGTCCCCGAACTCCTCGGCGATTAAAACGATGCTGTCATCATCGCGAAGCGCGCCGCCCTGCCCGGGCAATACGATCGAGTAGTCCCCTCCCCTTTCCTGAAGTATTCCCATGAGCACGGCCTTCGGAAAAAACCCGGGCAGGGACATCAACTCCTCGCCGGAAAGCTTCCCCGCCTCGCGGATATAGATCTCGTTGCCGCGGTTGCTGAGCAGCTCTGAATACACCTGCGAAAGCCCCCGGTGCCGCACGTTCTGCACCAGGAGCCTGTTCAGCATCAGGTTACTGGCGACAATCTCGAGATGGCCCAGGTAAAGGGACCGAAGCGCCGACACCTTCTGCAGATCCAGGATCTCGGTGACAATGAACGGGGGCTCCTCGCGCATGGACTGCGCCTCCCGCGATATTGAAAGCAGGACCTTAATGGTGCGCGTGTCGATGTTTTCAGCGCCGCCGTAGGCGAACGTCGCTGCGGGGATGATGACCACGCCGGCGTGGATGAAATCTACCCGCTCCAGGTGGTCCATGCGCAGCGGGGTGCCTGACCGCAATATGATCTGCCTCTGGTTCCACACCGGGCCCAGGACGTCCCTGAGCTCCTGCACCATTGCCTGGGTCACATTCTCAGCCAGAATGACAATGCGGAGCCGTGACCTGCGGATGAGCCTCAGAAACGGCGTGGCCCGTTCACCGGAATAGAGTATTTCCCTGGCTATTATCGGCGTGCGGTTGGTCCAGCCCAGGATGAGCACATGCCCGCGCTGGTTTATGGTGGTCAGGCCCATTTCAAGCTTGCGCATGGTCGCGTTAAGCCACTGGGTCATGATCGCGATGAGAGACCCCAGAAAAACGACATAGCCCAGCACGGTTATCGCGGTAGAGATGAAGCGCCTGGCAAGGCCATCGTCGTCCCCAAGGTAACCGGGGTCGCTCAGCCTGAGAAAGGCCCACCAGACCGCCTCGGGCAGGGACAGGCCGCCGCGGTTGATCAGGTACAGGACGCTCCCGCCGAGCAGTGATATCAGCACGATGACTCCCGCCATGAACAGGAGCTGGTTCCTGGTCCCGCCAAGGATGAAGCGCTCGAGGTAAAACGTTATCGTGCGTCCGATTCTTCTGAGCATATCACCCCTTCAGCCTTCAGGCAAGCTCCCGGTCTTTCTCTCCCTTGAGCCACATCACCTCATAAGGCTGAAGAATAAGCCTGAGGCCTCCCTGAGGCAGCGCATAGGTCATGCCGTTGATAATGTTCCTGAGTGATGAGTGGGCCGATCTAAAAAGGCCGCCGTCAACGGTAAGCGGCACCGGGGTATTGGCGACATTGGTCAGGGCAAGTATCTCTTCGCCGGACAATGCGTCGAACCTGAGCAGAGAGAAAACAGACGGCGAAAGATCAACCACGCGCTGTCGGGCGTGGGGATGAAACGCCTTTTCCCCGATCCTTTTATGTATCATGGATGAAAGCCTCCGGGACACCAGTGACGTTGTCGAACACCGGTCTTCAAGGGCAGCAACGAGTTCAGTCCTGCTCAGCACGTCCCTGTTGATGCTCCGCTTGTCGTCCTCCTGGATCACTGCCTCGATATCGTTGCGTGAACCGAGCAGGCCGTGAAGGTACACACCGGGCACGCCGATCAGTACCAGGGGGATGGAGCGGGCGGCCATGTACCGGTTGATCTGAAGCGCCTGGTCTTCCTCCTCCCGGTTAAGGGCGCTGAACGAGGTGATATTGAGTTCATACACGCTCTGGCTTCCGTCTTTTTCTTTTTTGTATGAGACAAAGCCGCCGTTTTCTAGCACCCGGTCCCTGAGCGAATCTATCTCTTCAACGGAGAGTATCCCGCGTGCGCCCATAATGCCGATCCCGTCGTGGCTGTCGAGAAAGTTCAGAAACGTCGCCCGCGGCGAAGGGTTCTCCAGCTTGGCCGCCCACCGGGAGAGCCTGTCAGATCCGCCGGTATGCAGCGCATGAAGGATGAGCGGCGGAAGGGCGAAATTGTACACCAGCTGCGCCTCGTCCGCGCCGCTGCCGAAATAACTGATGTTTTCACAGTGCGGAACGTTCGTCTCGCTTACCAGGGCGACATGGGGAGCGACCGCGTCAAGGATCACCCGGAACAGGCGAATGATCGCATGGGTCTGCCCCAGGTGCGCCCCGGTCGTACCCAGCTGGTCCCAGAGATAGGTTACCGCGTCAAGGCGCACGAAGTCGGCCCCCCGGCGAACATAATAGAGAAGTATGTCGAGTATCCTGATCAGAACGCGCGGGTTCTGGAACTTGAGGTCAATCTGGTCCGGGCTGAACGTGGTCCACACCAGCTCCTTCCCCCTGATGGAATAAAAGGGGGTAAGCACATCGCTGGTGCGCGGCCGTAAAAGCATCTTCAGTTTTTTTTCAGGGATCGCGCGCCCGGCCGGGTACGCGGTGAAATAATCGTTATAATCCGGGTTGCCGTTGAGAAACTCCTGGAACCAGAAGCTTTTTGATGAAACATGATTGAAAACGCCGTCAAACATCAGTTTGAAATCATCTTTAAGATCATTAATATCGTCCCATGAACCCAGGTTGGGGTCGACCTGCTTGAAATCCCTGATGGCGAAACCCCTGTCTGACGATGAAGGAAAAAAAGGAAGGATATGGATCGTGTTGAAGACCCCGCGCAGGTATTGACGGGAAAGCTCCGCGAGGGTCTTAAGCGGCTTGCGCTCCTCTTCCACAATGAGATCGCCGTAGGTGATCAGAATCACGTCCTTTTCACTCAACCGGTTCGAGGGGTCGAAGTCGCGCTCCCACAGGATCATTTCATCGGTCTTGTGCGCGTAGTACACCGCCATGATCCGTTTGACTTCAGTGAGCACCGCCGCGGCCTTCTTCGCTCCGTACAGCCCCTTGAGAAGGAACAAAATCTCGGCCTCGGTATCAGGGTCCGGCCTGAACAGCGGGCGGCTGTAATCAGGTTCAAGCCGGTGAAAGAATGAGGGGCGAAAAACTTTATTCATATCGCTTCCGGTAACCGGTAATAGTAATCAAGAATGAACTGTAACACAGGCTCGCTCTGAGCGCAATTATTTTTCATTCGCCCGGCGCGAGAGGATAGCGCTCAGTTTCACCGTAAGGCCTTCAGCAGTATAGGGTTTCTGAATAAAATCCATGATTCCCATGGCAAGGGCACTTTTCAGGACATCGTCTTCCATCAGGCCAGAAGCCAGAATCACTTTTACGCCCGGATCGATTTGGGTGAGCGATTTATAAACATCGATGCCCGATGAACCTGCCAGCGCGAGGTCAAGAACAACAGCGCTGACCGGCTGCGGCGAGGAGCGGAATTTCTCTATTCCCTCATCTGCGGTAAGAGCGGTCATGACCGAATAACCGCACAGCTCCAGCATGCCCCGGGCGATTTTCAACAGGGGCTCCTCGTCATCGATGACCAGGACCAGGCCCGAGCCGGGAACGATGCCCTGCCGCGCGGCATGAGAACCGGGAGCGGCATCACCGGCAAAGAGCGGAAGGTATACTTCGAACGTCGACCCGCTGCCGGGCTCTGAAACGACATCGATAAATCCTCCGTGCTGCTTAACGATATTGTACACCATGGAAAGCCCGAGGCCGGTCCCGCTGCCGGTGGCCTTGGTCGTATAAAAGGGGTCGAATATGTGCCGCCGCACGTCGCTGTCCATCCCGACCCCGCTGTCGCTTACCAGTATCTTTATGTACGCGTCGCCCGGCCGCGCATCGCTGTGCTCGGAACAGAACGCGATCCCGCACAGCACTTCATCCGCCCTGACCTCGAGAACACCGCCCTGCGCTTCACCCGTGCCGCGCATCATGGTCATTGCCTGGGAACCGTTCACGCAGAGATTGAGGAGCATCTGTTCGATCTGCACCGGGTCAGCCATGACCATGAGCGGCGACTGCCCTATTGAAAACCGCAGATCGACCGTTTTGGGGAAACTGTTCTTGCACAGGGTCATCACGTGTTTCATGGAAAGATTGATGTCGACCGGAACCGGCTTCAATTCACTTTTACGGGAAAGGCTCAACAGCTGCCTGGTCATTTCAGCGGCCCTCTGAGAGGAGGCCATCGCGGTCTCTATGTATTTCAGGATCGCGTCCTTCTGCAGGGCCCCGTCCTTGTCCATGAGCAGCTCGACCATGTTTATGCTGCCCATGATGCCGCCGAGCATGTTGTTGAAGTCATGGGCGATTCCCCCGGCGAGTGTCCCTACCGCGTCCATCTTCTGCGCCTGGATCAGGTGGGAACGGGTGCGCTCCCGTTCGGCCTCCGCGATTTTCTGCATGGTTATGTCAAGCGCGAATACCGCGACCCTGCTGACCTTTCCCGTGTCATCAAACACCGGGTAAAAATGGACCAGGTAAGTCTTTTTTTCAAATTCCTTTTCATCAACCTCGGGCAGACCCTCGTTAAAACAGGTATCAAAATAAGTGAGAAGTTTCTTCAGCGGGTCGAGTTCAGAGGCCGGCATTCCGAGCAGTTCATTTCTCGAACGGTGCAGGGCCCGTTCAAGGGCCGTGTTCACCACAAGCAGTTTCAGTCCCTCGTCAAGAAGAAAAGCGGGGCCGGGAAGCGCGTTGACGAATGATTCAAGCGTTGACCTGCTCCGCCTGATCTCTTCTTCGGCGAGGCGGCGCTCATGAATATCGGTGATGATGCCGCTGGCACCGGTAAAAACACCGTCAATGAACCGGGGCTGGCTGAAACTCTGGACCCAGCGCCATTCACCCGTGGGAGAAACGATACGGTAGTCGAACGGCATTTCAACGCCCCGGCCAAGTTCAACAAAACGCTTTACCAGAAACTCGCGGTCATCGGGATGAATAAAGTCGAGAAAAGACTTCCCGTACGCGTCATCCGGATTAAAATCGCCGAAGCGCTTTATGCCCGGGCTGATATAGGTGAGGTTTCCCGCGGCGTCAACCGTGAAAATGACCTCATTGATGCTTTCAACCAGTTCACGGAACTGCTTCTCGCTTGCCCTGAGCGCCTCGTCAGCCTCGACCTGGGCCGTGATGTCGATAGCGAACCCTTCAACAGCGGAAGGACTGCCGTTTCCGTCCCTGATAAGGACAAGGCGCTGTTCGAGCCATCTGCGGCTGCCGGATTGGTGAGTTATCTCAAACCTGAAAAATGGAATATCTTCACCCTGCATGAAACGAAACCAGAAATCATAAACCCTGTCCTTCGATTCCGGAGGAAGAACCCGGTCAGCAAGATCATTGGCAATGCCCTCTTTATCGAACGCGTAGCCGACTATCCCGAGCGCGTTCTCGTTGACGTATTCAAACTCAAGGGTATCGAGCGACAGCCTGAATATCGCTGCCGGGACATTTTCAGTGATCCTTCTTAAAAAAGACTCCTTGCTGGCAAGCTCCTGCTGTGAACGAATGAGCTCCGCGTTCTGCGCCTCGAATTCCTCGCTGCTCGCCTCAAGCTCCTCATTCACCGCCTGAAGCTCAACCAGCGCCCTGCGCTCCTGTGACAACGAAACATCGAGGCGGCTGATCAAAAGCCCCACAGACAGGCCGGCCATCAGCGACAAAAGTGATGAATTCACAATGAATATGCCCCAGTTGGAAAGCCCGTCACGATACGCCGCCTCCCAGTGAGGCATTGAAGGGCCCAGGATAACATACCCGGCCAGAAGCAGCACGATGTTCAGTGCGACCGAGGCAACAACAGCACGCCTTCCCATGAAAACCGAAACCATGACCACGCAGGTAAGCATCCACACCGGGCGGTTATAGCCCGGCCCGAGCACAATAAAATAACTGACCGTCAGCGTATACAGCAGGATGATCCAGACAGAGATCTTTATCCGGTATCCCACGCGCGGAAAAAAGACCCGGAGTATGAGCACAAACCACATTATAAAATTGAGCACAAACAGTACATAATGCCCGTGCGCGAGATACAGCGGGACCAGGGGTATCAGTGAAAGAGGAAAAACAATGACAAACACCGCGGAAAGGGCGTCAAGGAGCCAGCTTCTCCAGCTGTCAAGGTCGTATAACCGGCCATAGTCATCTTTTAATTTTGCAAGGATGTGAAAATTGATGTTCACCGTCAAACCCGTGTATGCGGGAGCGGGCCGTGCTCCTGTCCCGACGCCCCCTGTTTTCATAAAAGCAGCCAATAGTAACACATATCGGATTATTAATAAAGTAAAATATAACAGGTGAGATGGTTAATCACGGTTGATCTAAAAAGATTATTTCTTAAAATTGCATTGATTTTTTTGTTTATCAAATTTATACCGGATTTGAGGGATTGACCAGCGCATCTTCACTCATAAGGGAACCTCTATAAATTACATTTCGGATGTTCCCTTGTGGGCACAACCATTGGATAAATCAGGTTTTATCATTTTTCAATTAATGAAAAAACCTGATTTTTAGAGGTGCCCATAAAACAAAAAGCAGGGGGAAATTATGAAAAATAAAACGGCAGCCGCCATAATAGCATGCATTTTCATCAGCCTGTACCTATTCACCGGGTGCAATAACAGCGGTTCCAGCGAAGGCGCGTCAAGCACCTGGAAAAAAATCGACTGGAAGACCGCTGACAGCGGGGCCTATGCTAATTTTAAAGTTAACGGCCTTTCACCGTCATGTTCCAACGCGCCCGGCACCAGTTCAAGTGATTTCTATTTTTTCGCGCGCACCGGGAGCTCGAACAACCTCGTCATTTTTTTCAAGGGAGGCGGCGCGTGCTGGCACAAAAACAACTGTATCACGTACTCTACTGTTTACAACAAGGAAATCAGCGAAACCGTGGATGACCTCGAAAGCGCGACCTGGAACGTGGGCGGTTCCCTTGACGGCATATTCGATATCACCAATGAGGACAACCCCTTCAGGGACTGGAGCATGGTGTACATACCCTACTGCACCGGGGACCTGGGCTGGGGCGCGGGTGATAAAACCTACGACGGCGATGCCATCCGCCACCGTGGCCATGTGAACTTCCGCGTGGCGCTCGAATGGATCACGGAACACTTCGAGTCGCCTGACGAGATCATGGTGTGCGGCACAAGCGCGGGCGCGTTCAATGCCGCGTTCAACTTTCCCTTTATCAAGGAATCATTCCGCGATTCGCAGTTGTACCTGATCGGCGACTCCGGTATCGGCGTGGTAACCGACGAATTCAGGACCGATCCCGACAACGGAATTGTCAGCTGGTCCATCCAGCCGCCCACAACAGACACGCTGCCAGACGGGTCGACCTTTGATGACTTTAACAGCGCTGCTATTTCAGATATCACCATGAGCGACATCTACATCGCCATCGCGAACCATTATGATGACGCGGTCATCGGCCAGTACACCACCGAATACGACACGACCATGACCATGTTCTACAACATGATGATCGAGATCGATACACCCGCGAATTGGGCGAACTACAGCGGCGTGTGGTGTGACTGGGTCAGCAAGATGCATGATATTCTTGATGAGGAATACATGGACATATCTGTTGATGCAGATAACTTTCACTATTACATCGCGCCCGGCAAGGTGCACACCATTTTAAAATTCGATGATATGTACACCATGACCTCGAACAGCACTGCCCTTCTTGACTGGATCAACGCCATGATGGACGGCGGCAGCGCCTTTAATAATGTTGCGTGTACCGACTGCGAAGAACCCGATACTGAAACCTTTCCGTCATGCCCGTGAAACAGACGGTATTACCGCAGCGGCTCAGCGCTGAACATCGCCGCGGGTAACCATCATGGCAATGATATGCTGTAGGCGCGTATCGCGATACGCGCCTACAAATAAATCCTCCTCTTACCTTTTATATCCCTCCGTCACCGCTCCGTCTTCGCATGGAATATCCCGTGGCGGCCCTCTCCCCCCTGTTAATAAAAAAAGTCTTGACTGCCCGGCGTGAATGATTGATCACCATGCATTACTTTCAGGGCGGTAACACCGATGAACAGACTACGAAACAGAATAACCGGCATGCCTCGGGACCTGGCGCTGTTCTTCATGGCCGTGGCCCTTTTCGGGTTCTCGCTGAGCATTGTCAACGCGGTGTTCAACAACTACCTGAGCGAGACCTTTCACCTGGGTGATTTCCAGAGAGGGATGCTCGAACTGCCCAGGGAGCTTCCCGGCTTTCTCGTGGTGTTCTATTCCGCGATGTTCTTTTTTCTCTGCACCAGAAAGCTCGCCGCCCTTGCAAGCGTGCTCGCCGCCGCCGGCGTTCTCCTCCTGGGCGTGTACCCCGGGGGATATTCGCTGATGATCGTGTGGCTGTTCATCATGAGCTCGGGCCAGCACATTTACCTTCCCCTGAACCAGTCAATTGGCATGGAGTTCGCGGGCCCCGGTGGCGCGGGCAGGCGCCTGGGCCAGATCACCGGCCTGAGCAACCTCGCAGCGATCCTCGGCAGCTTCCTGATCTTTGCCGGGTTCCGCTACCTGGGATTCACGTTCGTGGTTTCGTTCTGCCTCGCCGCGGCCGGCTTCCTGGTCGCCGCCCTGTGCTTCTTTTCCATGAAGCCGGACAAACCGCGGCCGGTCATGACCAGGTTCACCCTGCGCAGGGAATACGGCCTGTATTACTGGCTGACCATCCTTTACGGGACGCGCAAGCAGATATTCCTCACCTTCGCGCCCTGGGTCCTGGTCACGGTCTTTCATCAGAAGACCGAAATTCTGGCAACGCTCCTCACCATCGGCGGGATCATCGGCATATTCTTCAACCCCCTCCTTGGAAAAGCCATAGATCGGCTGGGAGAGCGCTTCATCCTCATGTCTGAAGCCGCGGTCCTGATCGTGGTGTGCCTTGCGTACGGGTTTTCCCGCGACGTGGTAAGCGAGGGGACGGCCCTGGTTATTGTTTCCGCGTGCTTTATCATCGACCAGCTCCTGATGTCGGTGAGCATGGCCCGCGCGACCTGGATCAAAAAAATAGCGGTCCGGCCTGAAGACGTGTCGCAGACCCTGACCATGGGGGTCACCATAGACCACATCTTCTCGATATCAATAGCGCTGGTGAGCGGCGTGGTGTGGATGAAGCTGGGCTATCAGTATGTCTTCCTCATAGGGGCGGTGATCGCGTGTATCAATTTTGTCTCGGCCTCACGTATAAAGATCATGGACCGGACGGCCCCCGGTACTAGTACATAGAAACTGCCGCAGCAGGCAGGGCCTGTTACTGGGCAGCAGGGAACCTCACCGTGAACAGCGAACCCCCGTCGCGGCTGAAAGAAAAAACACCCCCGAGCTGTCTCGCGAGCATGTCAACGAGCCGCAGGCCGAAACCGACCGACTGCTCCACATCGAAATCAGCCGGGAGCTCACGCCCGTTGTCATGAACTGAAAGCAGAAGGTCCCCGGCGTCCTTCGTGAGAGTCACCATGACCGTACCACCGTTTCTCCCGGTGAAAGCGTGTTTCAGCGCGTTGGTAACCAGTTCATTGACAGCAAGCCCGAGGGACGCGGCCGCCCTCACGCTTATCTCTACCGGGTCGCAGTTCTGCTCAATGATTATGCCATGCTCGTCCAGTGAATATGTTTTCATCAGGTTCACGATAATCCCCCTGATGTACTCGTCAAGGCGGAGCCGGTCAACGCCGCCGGACCGGTACAGCAGCGAGTAAAGACTTTCCAGGGAAGAGACCCGATCACGAAGGTTCTGCAGCACGGTATTGGTCTCTTCAGATGCGCTTCTGTCAAGCTCAAGAGAAAACAGGGAAATGATCATCGCGAGGTTGTTTTTCACGCGGTGCTGGAGCTCCCTCATGAGCATTTCCTTCTGCTCCAGCAGCTTCTTCATCTGTTCCTCTGCCCGCTTGCGGGCCGTTATGTCCCTGACCGCTCCGATCAGGCTGGTCGCCCGGCCGCCGGGCGTTTCCCGTTCTCCCCGTATGAACATCTGTACCCAGCGGGGCTGCCCGTCTTTTGTAAATGTTATGCACTCAAAATCAACCGGGCCGCCGGTTTCGATCAGTATTTTCAGGTTTTCCCTGATCACGGGCTTATAATCAGGATGGATCGCCTGTATCCAGTCATCCATGACGATCACATCATTAATGTCACGGCCCGTGATCCGTGCGAAGTTCTCTGATACATTCGTGAATGATGCTGAACCGTTCTCGTCAATATTCATCCTGAACACGTAATCGGAAAACATCTCGGTGATCAGCTTGTGCTCGAGCTCGCTTTCCCTGAGCTTCTTCTCAGTGTTCTTCTTTTCGGTAATGTCCGCGATAATGCCGACCAGGCTGGACGGCCCTTCACCCGTTTCATCAAGCCGCCTTCCTGAAAGGTAGCCCCAGAAATCAGAACCGTCTTTGCGCACGTAGAGCCGCTCGGTGTTGACCTGGCTGATTTCGCGCATCATGAGTTGCTTCATCTTCTCGGTACCGGTATCGCGCTCCAGGGGGTGGACATGCTCGGTATAGTTCGAGCCCAGCAGCTCATCAAGAGAACATCCGAACATGTCAGCCATGCGCCGGTTCGCGTATTCAATGGTGCCCTTCGAGTCGGTCAAAATGATCCCGGCAGGCGACGCCTCGAATATTCCGCGCAGGTACTTCTCCCTCTGCTCAAGCTCGTGCAGCGCCCTTTTATGCTCGGTGATGTCGGTATGCGTACCGATAACACGCAGCGGCTTTCCTTCCGCATCATGTTCGATCACCTTGCCCCGGTCAAGGACCCACCGGTAGGTCCCGTCTTTGCACCTGAGACGGTGCTCGCTGGAATATATCGGGGTCAGGCCCTGCAAATGTCTGTTGACTTCGGCAAGGGACTGATCCCTGTCATCGGGATGAAGCCGCGAGGCCCATTCATCAAAACAATCGGATATCTCGTCCTCCCCGTAGCCGAGCATGCTTTTCCACAGAGGAGAATAAAAGACCCGTTTTTTTTCCACGTTCCAGTCCCACAGCCCGTCACCCGCGCCCTCAATCGCGAACTGCCAGCGGTCTTCGCTTTCGCGCAGGGCCCGCTCGATCTCCTTTTGGGCGCTGATGTCAAATAAAATGGAAATGGCGCACTGTTCATTATTGATCTCAACTATCTCGCTTGAAACCAGGATATCATATGTTTTTCCCGTTTTTGAACTCAGCCGCAGTTCATAATTCCGGATCATTTTTTCTTCTGAAATAAGACGCAGCATATTTTCGTGGTCACGTGGATTATCGAAATTATTCAGGTCAAGAAAATGTTTCTCCAGCCTCTCTTCCCGGGTCACCTCAAAAAGGAGCTCATAACTTTTATTCACGTCGATGATCACCCCGTCCCTGAGCCTGGTCAACGCCATGGGCGCGGGGTTCGCTTTGAATATTTTAAAAAACCGCTCTTCAGAAAAGGCGAGGTCCCGGTCGCGTTCAATCAGTTCCTGCTGGGAACGGATGAGCTCCATATTCGTCGACTCGAGTTCTTCCATCGAGGATTGGAGCTCCTCGTTCGCAGCCTCTATTTCCTGTTTCTGGTCTGTAATCATCATATGGGCGCGGTGGAGCCTGAACGCCATTTTAATCGACGCCAGGATAACGGCCTCGCTGGAATTCTTGACCACATAGCCGTACGAAGTGATGCCTTCGGTCTTTTCAACGACCTCGGGCTCGGTGTGCGCCGAGAGAAAAAGCACGGGGATGTCGCGCCTGGCCAGAATTTCCTGCGCCGCCACGGTCCCGTCCATGCCCGGCCCCAGGTCTATGTCCATCAGCACCAGGTCAACGGTATCCATGGCCAGAACGCTCCTCACCGCATCCTCGCCGTTGTAAGCGGTCACGACCCGGTAGCCCTGACGTTCAAGCATGGCTTTTTCAACGGCCGCTGTAATGCGTTCGTCTTCAACCAGAAGGATCATTTTATTATTGGTGACGGTACTGATCATGCTGCAAAATCAACGATTCCAGATCAAGGTATACAATCGCTCTCACTCCCAAAGCTGAAAAACGGCCTTCCCGATAACAGAGGCGATAATACCTGATTTTAACCTAACATGCCACCTGATGCAATCATTTTATCCGGGCATTTTTTCAATAAAAACCGGCAAAAATTAATTATGTTGACAAAATTAGATCACCCTAAGAATATTATTCAAATTCAAAAAGGGAGTCTGATATGCATGAAAACCGGCACGATCTGTGCAGCGACACCGGCCTTACTTCCAATATGGAGGACTATATTGAAACGATATGGCTCCTATCAAAGGAAAAAAAAGTCGTGAGAGTCAAAGATATCGCCGGAAGTCTTGAAATTAAAATGCCGAGCGTGACCGCCGCCCTGAACAAGCTCAAGGAAATGGAGCTCATCGAATACGAAAAATACGGCTTTATTGAACTCACTGAAAAAGGAAAAACCGCGGCTCAAAAAGTTTACGGGCGCCATTCCTGCCTCAGGGACTTTTTCCACAAGGTGCTTCAGATAGACCTCGACCAGGCGAACGCGGACGCATGCAGGGTTGAACACGTCCTCTCCCCGGACGCGTGTTCCCGGCTCAGCAGCTTTCTCGATTTCTATTCAGGCGAGCAGAAAAAAGAAAGCAAGTGGGTGCATAAACTGGAAACCCTGATGAAAAATAAATAGAAACACTGCGATATGCATACACAAAAAAAAGGGGCTGTCCCAAAAGTCGTCTCGATACTAATTTCGTAATGCTCATTGAGTGATTTTGATGATGAAAACATCAAAATCGTATCGAAATGAGCGGGAATGCTGTATCTACTTTACGAAATTCACTCGACGAACGTTTTTTGGGACAGCCCCTTTTATTATTTCTGCGTCTTTTTCTTTTCGTGAATTTCCTTGAGCACACGCTCCTGGACTTCCTTTACCAGGGGAACATACTTGAAAAATTCCATGGAATAGTTCGCCCTGCCGCTTGATATGTTCCTGAGCTGGGTCGCGTATCCGAACATCTCCATCAGCGGGACGAAACCGTTGACCTTCTGGGCCCCTTTCCGGTAGCGCCTCATCGACTCGATCCGTCCCCTGCGCTTGTTCAGGTCGCCGACAACGTCCCCGATATAATCATCAGGCGTGTTCACTTCTATCTTCATCTGAGGCTCAAGCAGGATGGGTTTCGCTTTCATGAATCCCTCTTTAAAACAGATTGCCGCGCAGGTACGGAAAGCCATGTCGGACGAATCGACAGGGTGGAAATTTCCGTCGAGGAGCACAACCCTGACGTCAACGACAGGGAATCCCGCGAGAATGCCCTCATCGAGCGCGGAACGTATTCCCTTCTCGATTGAAGGGATAAACTCTGCCGGGATGACCCCGCCTTTGATGTGGTCAACGAACTCGAAGCCCTTGCCGTCATTGGGTTCAATGCGCATGACCGTGTGGGCGAACTGGCCCTTGCCGCCGGTCTGTTTCACATGACGATAGTTTGACTCGACTTCCGCGGTAAGCGTTTCCCTGAACGCGACAGACGGCTCGCCGACGATCGCCTCGACGTCAAATTCATGCTTCAGCCGGTCGATGATGATCTCCAGGTGCAGCTCCCCCATACCGGAGATGATCGTTTCGTTGGTCTCGTCGTCATAGCGGACATTGAATGACGGGTCCTCCATCGCGAGTTTCCTCAAAGCGGCGCCGAGCTTCTCTTCCTCCTTCTTGGTCGGAGGGGTAACCTTGAGCTCGATGACGGTCGGGGGGATGTAAATCGATTCAAGGAACAGCGCGTTGTCCGGGTCACACAGCGTGTCCCCGGTTTTCGTGAACTTCATTCCTATCAGCGCGACAATGTCGCCGGGCCCCGCGGTCTCGATATCTTCACGCTCCTTGGCGCGTATTTTAAGGATACGGCCGATCCGCTCGTTCTTGTCCTTCCCGGGGTTATACACCTGCATGCCGCTTTTCAGCTCGCCCGAATAAATCCTGATAAAGGTCTGCTGGCCCACGTAGGGATCGTGAATCAGCTTGAACGCGAGCGCGGCAAAAGGGTCGCCCTTGGCCGGATGGCGCGTATGGGTCTTCTGGCTGTCATCGATGTCCGTTCCCGACGTCGCCCCGATGTCGATCGGTGACGGAAGGTAATCGACCACCGCGTCAAGCAAAAGCTGCACTCCCTTGTTCTTATAGGCCGAGCCGCAGAACACCGGAGTGATGAGCAGCTTCAGGGTCGCCTCACGGGCCGCCTTTTTAATCAGCTCAGCGGGGATGTCCTTTTCCGCAAGAAAGAGCTCCATGATCTCATCATCATAATCGGCAAGCTTTTCAACCAGGGCGGCCCTTGCCTGTTCGCACTGTTCCCGGTACTCTTCCGGGACATCGATGACCTGGCGCTCGAACTCGACGAACACATAGGCCTTGCGCTCGACAATATCGATCGACCCCTCGAAGTTCTCCTCGGAGCCAATGGGTACCTGGAAGGGCACGGGGTTCGCGTCAAGGTATTTGTCCATCTGGGAAACGGCCTCGTTGAAGTCAGCGCCCAGCCGGTCCATTTTATTCACAAACGCGATCCGGGGAACTTTATAACGGTCGGCCTGGTTCCATACTGTTTCACTCTGCGGCTCAACTCCGGAAACCGCGCAGAAAAGGGCAACCATACCGTCAATGACCCGCAGCGAACGTTCAACTTCAACAGTGAAGTCTACGTGTCCCGGGGTGTCGATGATATTGATATTGTGTTCCTTCCAGAAGCACGATATCGCCGCAGAGGCGATGGTAATGCCCCGCTCCTGTTCCTGTTTCATAAAATCCATGGTTGCCTGGCCGTCATGGACCTCTCCCAGTTTCCTTGTGGTCCCGGTAAAGAAAAGCATGCGCTCGGTTACCGTTGTTTTGCCGGCATCAATGTGCGCCGCTATTCCGATGTTTCTTAACTGCCGCAGTGACATACAATTACCTCTTTAAAATATAATATACCTGTTCTGCCATACCTGACGTTATTTTCTGTAAGCAACATTATTTTCAGGTTGAGTAAAAATGCAGGGTTTTCACCTGTCTGGTGCAGAAGATACTACTTTCCTGGATAAACCGTCATTTCATGAAAGGATTAGACATATGATACATAATCCGCATAAACAAGATAGCCGGCCTGTCATTTTACCGGACAGGCCCGAGAAAATAAGAGGCATATCATTGATAATAAGAGGATGTGTCAATAAAAAATTATTTTTTTTTAAAATTTCCATATAGTTCGAACACAATAGAACAATGCTGCGATAATATATTACAAAATATTATTCGCTGAGTATATCGATAAGTTCAATCTGAAGAAACGCCTGAGAGGCAAACGAGGAACCGCCGTGTTCCCGGACTATCTCATTAAAAATCTCCGACGCCCTGCCGCGGTAACCCATCTTTTTATAGCAGAGGCCGACTTTGTAATACGCTTCAACACCATCATCACTGTCGCTGTATTCTTCATAAAGGGAGCGGTAGACCCTCTGCGCTTTATGGTATTCCAGCCGGCTGAAATAAATGTCGCCGATATGCATATACGCTTCATTCCGATGAATACCGCGGCTGAAAATTTCAAGATACTCCTGAAGTTCTTCAAGCGCTTTATCAAACTTTTCAAGCCTGATGAACGTCATGCCGTTTTGAAATTTCAAATCATCCGCGATTTTCTGCAGGTTCAATTCCTTTGCCTGCTCCTGCGCGCCTGCCAGGCAGGAAAAAACGAAGATACACAGTATTGCGATAAATGACTTTTTCATGGCTGCTTCTTTAACTATATTATCGTATTATTATATGATCCGGATTAATAATTCTTTTTTCCCGGTTTAATTATTCACCGATAAAAAAGTGCATCACCGATCAATAGAGTAAAAGCACAATTATTTTATTGAAAATATAACCGGCCTGATGATTATATGCCCAGAAAAGGTCGATACGGATGCTTAAAGCGGTCAATATATCCAAATCCTTCGGCAGGCAGACCCTGTTCGAAGGCGTAAACTTCACCATCAACCCGCGGGAACGGGTGGGCCTAACCGGAAGGAACGGCCACGGAAAAACGACCCTGCTGAAAATAATTATCGGCGAAGACCATGCTGACGAAGGGGAGATCAGCATACCCAGGGAATACCGCCTGGGCCATGTTTCACAGCACCTTCATTTTTCCACAAACACGGTCATCGAAGAATGCTCTCTCGGCCTGAGCGAACACGAAAAGGACGACCACTGGAAAGTTGAAAAAATCCTCTTCGGCCTCGGCTTTACCGGCAAAGACATGCAGCGCCGGCCCCTGGAGTTTTCGGGCGGATACCAGGTTCGCCTTAACCTGGCCAAGGTGCTGGTATCGGAACCGAACATGCTGCTTCTTGACGAACCGACAAACTACCTGGATATTCTCTCCATACGCTGGCTCTCGAATTACCTGCGCCAGTGGAAGGGCGAAGTGCTGCTCATCACCCATGACCGCTCCTTCATGGACAGTGTGGTCACCCATACCATGGGCATCCACCGGAAAAAGATCAGAAAGGTTGAAGGCGACACTGAAAAGCTCTACAACCAGATCATAAAAGAAGAAGAGATACACGAAAAAACCCGGCTCAATGACGAGAAGAAAAGGAAGGAAGTCGAAATCTTCATATCGCGGTTCAGGGCAAAGGCCCGCCTCGCGGGCATGGTGCAGTCACGCGTAAAAGCCCTTGAGAAACAGGACCGCCTCGACCGGCTCGAAAAAATCAAGGACCTCGAGTTCCAGTTCAATTACAAGCCTTTTAACGCGCGGATACTGACAACGATCGATGGCCTCACCTTTTCATACAACAGGGCCGAGGAGCCGCTCATCAGGGACTTTTCCATAACCATCGGCAGGCATGACCGGATATGCCTTATCGGTAAAAACGGGAGGGGGAAAAGCACCCTGCTCAGGCTCATCGCCGGTGAGCTTGATCCGGATTCAGGGAACATTCAGTCCCATCAATCCACGGCCATGGGGTACTTCGCCCAGACCAATACCACGGTCCTCAATGACTCGCTGACGGTCGAAGATGAGATCATGGGGGAAGGATGTGAAAAGCAGACCGCCCGCGCTATTGCCGGCGCCATGCTCTTCGAAGGAGACATGGCCCTGAAAAAGATAGCGGTCCTTTCCGGCGGCGAAAAAAGCAGGGTCCTCCTGGGGAAGATACTGGCGCGGCAGGCGAACATCATCCTTCTCGATGAACCGACCAACCACCTTGACATGGAATCGTGCGACGCGCTTATTGGCGCGATTGACAGCTTCGACGGCGCGATCATGATGGTGACGCACAATGAAATGTTTCTCCACAGCCTCGCGAACCGTTTTATCGTATTCCAGGAAAGCGGCATAACCGTTTTTGAGGGCAGCTACCAGCGGTTCCTTGAAAAAATTGGATGGGAAGAGGAAGCAGGCCCCCTTCAGGAAAGGAACGACGAACAGTCGCCGGCATCGGCGGTAAACAAAAAGGAGCTTCGAAAGAAAAGAGCGGACATCATGACCCGCCGCTCCAGGGAACTGAAACCGCTCGAGGAAAGCATATCCCGCATAGAGACTGCCATAATCTCATGTGAAGATGAGATGAAAACCATTAATGATGAAATAATCGCCGCATCAGAGAACGGCAGAGGCGACAGGATCAGCGGGCTCTCGAAGGAAGTGCACCGGATCCAGTCCGAGATCGACCGTTTGTATGGCGAGCTTGAAACTCAGACTATTGAATACGATGCGAGAAACAGGCAGTTTGAAGAGGAACTCCAGAAGGTCCAGTTCGCGGAATAAGATCACGCTTCGGAATCGATCTTTGTTTTTATGCGCTCCAGGTATTCAAGGATTTCATTCCTCAAAATCGTGAGGTCTTTTATCCTGTCATCGAGATTGACCAGGTGGTTGTTAAGCAGTTCCATCAGCCGTGTCAGGACTTTCTTATTTGATTTCTGGATCGACCACATCGCCTCAAGCTCTTCCATCTCGGAAAGGGTCAACCCCATAATTTTCAGCCGCTTGATCAACTTCAGGCGTTTGAGGTCATCATTGGTGTAGACCCGCTTGCCGCCTTCAATGCGTTTAACAGAATTCAGAAGACCGATTTCCTCATAATAGCGTATGGTGCGCTGGCTCATTTCAAGGCTGCCGGCGATTTCACCAATCGAGAGATATTTTTTTGAACCGGATTTTTCAGAATCGCTATCCATCGGTTTCTCCACAGGGGTTACAGTCCCTGAACGCCGGGCGTCCGGCGTCCAGGGACTTGTGTATTATCCAAACTGCTGTTTTAATTCACGCTTTAAAATTTTGCCCGAAGGGTTTTTCGGCAGCTTGTCAATGAACACGATCTTTTTGGGGCACTTGAAACCGGCAAGCTTATCCCTGCAGAAATCGATCAGTTCCTTCTCGGTAAGCGAAGAGCCTTCTTTGAGCACCACAACCGCTGACACGATCTCTATCCATTTGGGATCAGGAAGCCCGATCACCGCGGTTTCGGCAACATCCTTATGCTGGTAGATCACCTCTTCGACTTCCCTGGACGCGACATTTTCGCCCCCGGTTTTAATCATGTCCTTCTTCCTGTCAACGACCGTGAGGTATCCCTCGTCGTCCATGATCCCGAGGTCGCCGCTGTGGAACCAGCCGAAGGCAAAGGCCTCTGACGTCTTTTCCCTGTCATTCAGGTACCCGGTCATGACATGGCCCGAACGGTGAACGATCTCGCCGACTTCGCCGGTGTTGACAAAATTGCCGTCGTCATCCATCAGCCTGGTTTCAACGTTCACCACCGGCTTGCCTGCCGACCCCGGCTTGCGGAGCTGGTCTTCGGGCTTCAGTATTGTCGCCACCGGGCCCATCTCGGTCTGGCCGTAATAGTTCCACAGCCTGAGGCCCTTGAACGTCTCGCTCAGCTTTTTAATGATTTCAACCGGCATGATGCTCGCGCCGTACGCGGCCTTCTTGAGGGTCCCCAGGTTGAATTTCTTGAATTCAGGATGGTTCAGCAGACCGATCCAGACCGTCGGAGGAGAAAACATATGGGTCACCTGGTATTTTTCTATGTCCTTCATCATCTCAAGGGGATCGGCCTTGTGCAGGATGATGTTCTCGGACCCGGTGTACAGGAACGGCATCAGGAAACAGTGGAGCTGGGCGCAGTGGAACAGCGGAAGCGCGTGAAGGCTTACGTCCCCGAACTCGTACTGGCCGTCTATGACACAGCTGAAATACTGCGACATCAGCGCGCGGTGTGAAAGCATCGCCCCTTTGGGCTTCGACTCGGTGCCGCTGGTATAGGGGATCTGGGCCGTTTCTTCAGGGTCAACATCGACATCCGGCTCTTCGGATGACATCCCCGCCATTTCTTTTTCAAGATCAAAAAAACCTTCCGGAAGCTGGTGGGAGTCAACGGGGATCAGGCCCCAGTGCCGCACATCGGGGAAAAGGTCCCTGCTCCCTTCGACAAGCGATAAAAGATTGTCCTCAACGAGAAAAACATTCGCGCCTGAATGGGAAACCACGTAGGCAATTTCCTGCGTATTGAGCATAAAATTTACCGGCACCTGGGCCGCGCCGATCTTTGAGAGGCCCAGAAATGAAATCGGATAAAAATGGGAATTATAGGCCAGAACAGCGACGCGGTCTCCTTTTTTAACTCCTTTCGCGGTCATGAGATTGGCGAACCTGCAGGCCTCTTCTTCGAGTTCTTTAAAGGTCAGTTCGATATTTCGGAAAACAATCGCTTTTTTATCGGGGTATTTGAAAGCAACCCTCCTGGAAATATCACCGATGGTGTCGCGATGAAATTTGTTCGTCATGATATTACCTCATTACTGGTTGTATTTGTTCTGAAACTGCTCTTTCATTTTGAATTTCTGGACCTTGCCGCTCGCGGTCATGGGGAATTCATCCACGAACTCCCAGTACCGGGGAATTTTGTGGCGCGCGATCTGTCCCGTGCAGAAAGCGGTGAACTCTTCCTCAGTGGCGCTCTTCCCGTCCCTGAGCTGTATCGCGGCCAGCACCTGCTCGCCGTATTTTTTATCGGGAATGCCGACAACATAGACGTCCTTCACCTTGGGGTGTTTGTGTAAAAATTCTTCAAGCTCCCTCGGATAAATGTTTTCGCCGCCGCGGATGATCATGTCCTTGATCCTTCCGGTGACCTTGAAGTATCCGGTTTCATCGACCATGCCGAGGTCCCCGGTGTGGAGCCATCCGTCCCTGTCAATGGCGGCAGTGGTCGCATCCTGCATTTTATAGTATCCCTTCATCACGCACGCACTGCGGGTAACGATCTCGCCCTGCACGTTCGGAGGGACGTCCTCGCCTGTTTCAGGGTCAACGATCTTTCCCTCAACATCCGGCAGAAGCCGGCCGACCGTGGACACACGCAGGTCGACCGGGTCGTCCCTTCTGGTCATGGTCATGACCGGCGAGGATTCGGTCTGCCCGAATGCGATGACGACTTCAGAGCAGTGCATTCTGGTGCGCACCTGGTTCATCGCCTCTTCGGGACAGGGCGCCCCTGCCATGATGCCGGTGCGCAGGGATGACATGTCGTATTGATCAAAATCCGCGTGGTCGAGCATGGCGATGAACATCGTCGGCACGCCGTTGACCGCGGTGCACTTCTCGCGTTGAATTGCTTCCATCGCCTTGAGCGGATCGAAGTACTCGAGAACGACCATGGTCGAGCCATGGTACACACTGTTAAGCGTGCTCATGACGCACCCGAAACAGTGGAAAACCGGTACCTGGATGAGAAGCCTGTCCTTTTCAGTCATCCCCATGACATCGCCGACCATTCTGGCATTATTGACAATATTATAATGGGTCAGCATGACACCCTTGGGAAAGCCCGTGGTCCCTGACGTGTACTGCATATTGATTACATCATTTACATCAAGTATTTTTTGACGTGCGTCAAGGTCTTTTTCCGGTACGCCTTCAGCGAGTTTTATAATGTCCCTGAAATTAAACATTCCCGGGGTGTCTTTCCTTCCTCCGATATAGACGATATTCTTCAGTTGGGGAAGCTCTTTTGCCTCAAGTTTCCCTTTTTCGCACCGGTCAAGTTCAGGAATAATGTCTTTGACTATTTGATAGTAATTGGCGTCCCGGTACTCTTCAATAAACACTAAAGTGGTTGAATCGGATTGCTGGAGTATGTATTTGAGTTCGTGTGCCTTGTAATTGGTATTGATCGTAACGAGAATCGCCCCGATCATTGCCAGGCCGAACTGCATGTATAACCATTCAGGCACATTGGTGGTCCATACAGAAACATGGTCCCCTCTCTGGATTCCCAGGGCCATAAATCCCTTTGCGACAGTCCTGCAGGTATGATAAAACTCATCATAATTTTGCCGTAAACCGGTTTCAGGATAAACCAGCGCATCCTGCCGGGGGAGTTTTTCAGCAGTGCTGCGTAAAAGATCGCCCATGGTTATTGCTACAAATCCTGACATAAAATTCCTCCTTGGATCAGATAAACATTAATCTGGGAACTAAACAATGTTTTCCACTTTACGTTAACTGGCAAATATAAAGATAATACTGTTTTGTCAATAAATAAATATTTTTTTCATAGTACGGGGTTGATGTTACCGGATAAAAAATCCAGCCTAATGACGGTAGCAGTATAATTTTGAGGGTAACGTAGTTTTGTCATTCCGGTTTTGCATCTTCCGAGTTTGCAAATACCGGAATCTCATGCGATAAATTCATGAATATTTTCTATGAGATCCCGGTATTACCTTCGGTAAACCGGGATGACAACAAAATGTGTTATGAAACGGTTGCCCCCAAAATTAATTTACTACCCTAATGACTGACGTGACCGCCACAATTAATGAATTGCTATTTTTCACTCTATGACTGATAAAAGGCATCCATGCGCATTAAAGTTCAACTGGCAATCACCCTTTTCATCATGACGCTGCTGTTGCCCGGAACAGTATTTTCAGGCGAATTGACCATCTCGTTTACCGGGGACATCATGATGCACTCAGCGGTAAAGCAATGCGCCGCATGCAATAACCGGATCGATGCGTCAGGTTCATCCACCAATAATGCCGGGTTTGACTACCTCTTTGAACAGGTGGCGCCCCACTTTAAAAAATCAGATATCATTGCCGGCAACCTGGAATTCCCCATAGCCGCGCCATTTGAAAGCCAGGAGATCATTTTCAACTGCCCGCCTGAAGTGCTTCAGGCCCTCAAAAAAACAGGTTTTACCATGTTTTCCCTGGCCAACAATCATATACTCGACCAGGGGATCTCCGGCGCCCGCGAAACCCTGGACCGGGTGCTGCAGGGCGGCTTTGATGCAGCGGGAGCAAACTGTACTGAAGAGGCCGCCCGCCGTGGTGTAATAAAGAAGAAAGGCAACCTTACCGTAGGATTTCTTGCCTGCACCGGGATCATCAACTACCCCATCCGGCAGAACAGCAAAATTCATATCAACTGGTTTTACAATGAGCAAAAACTCTCACAAGATATCATAAACATGAAAAAACAGGCGGACTTTGTCGTGCTCATGGTCCATACCGGCCAGGAATACCGGACAGAACCTGAACCGGCAGACAGCGCCCTGATGAAAAAATACTGCGACACCGGTGTTGACTGTATCATCGGGCATCATCCCCATGTTCTGCAGCCTTTGGAACAGTACCGGGCTTCTGACGGCAGGCTGTGCCATATTTTTTACAGCCTGGGTAATTTCATCTCAAACCAGTCCGCAAAAGCAATAAAAAGTCCGGGTGCCGGTGATATTAACACTGAAGAATCAATAATCGTGACCCTGAAAGTATCAAAAAGCATTATAGCGAAAAAAATTAAAACACGGTTTTCTCTGCTTTCAATTATCACAAAAAAGAAGTATAATAATAGCAGGGAATGTCCTGATATTCAGGTTGTACCCCTGGCCGGTTACCTAAGACAGACCAGGCAGGGGCTTAAATCTGGAACTGACGCAGTGATCAGCAGTGACCGGGTGAACTTATTAGAAGAAAAATCAGCCAATATAAAAAAAATCATCATGGGTGACGCTGACAGCAGGACAATCGACTTCATTGAATAAGGTGCGCTATGGCTATTCAGATAAATAAACGGACAAAATATGGATATGACATATTCGACCTGTCAGGCGATATCAGCTTTGACGACTCCCGTGTTATTGAAGACTATGTGAAACAAAATGCCCAGGGTGAGTTCCCGACCATAATCCTCAACCTTGACAAGGTCCCCTTCATCAACAGCTCGGCGCTCGCCCTTCTGGTAAAGCTGATGAACGACCTGAATAAACAGAACATCGCCATGTATCTCATGAACGCCAATGAGACCATCCGCGGACTGCTTGATATAACCGGAACCGCGCGATATTTTAAAATAATTAAAAACGAAGACGGCCTGACCCACAACCTCAAGCAGAAAGAGCTCAACAAAGCGCTTGATATGGACGATTAAGAATTATTTTCCGTCAATCAGCGAGAGCACCCGTGCGGTTTCAGCCAGTGCCGCATCATGCCCGGTGCCCGTTCCGCTTCCGAATAAATCATGAGGGTCAGCAAAGGCCAGGGCCTCCCGCGCAACCGCGGCCGGGACGCCTCCCTGCAAACGGGCGCGCGCCTCGTCAAACAGGCCCTGCATGGCCGCGTTGAACGCGTCTTCATCGTAAATGAAGTCTCCGTTGCAGTCGTACAGCTCCATTTCCCGCTGGAGCAGAAGCATGTCATCCCCGCACCGGACATACACCTGCACCGTGTTGCCCATACCGTCAGCGTCACGGATTTCGATGATCGAGACCCTGCCCTCCGCGAGCCCCAGAGCCTCCCTGACAAGCAGGGCCTCCTTCCGGGCGAGATCCATGCTCACCCCGGCAGCGAAGATCCGGGCGCCCTCGATTGAGCGCGCGCCGGTAAACATCGTTCGCCGGGGCCTTCTCTCCTCAGAAGGGTAAGCGCGGGCCTCAATCATCCCCCCCCCCGAACCGTAAAAGCCGAAGCGCCGCAGCTCCAGGCTCGCGTAAAGCCCGCACTCTTCAAGAACGGGATACAGCGTTTCCTTGATGAACCCGGTGGAATACGAATGAGGGGAATGGGTCACGCCCTTTACGGCAAGCACGGTCCTGAAATCGCCGGTGAACAACGCGGGAAGAAAAAAAAGAAGCAGTTCAACCGCTGACGAGAACCTGCCGGTTTCAAGCGCGAAGGTTCCGGTGAGCGGCTTTGAAGGCGTAAAAACAATGTCACCGGAAAACGTTTCAAGGGCCCCGGCGCCGAGCCGTTCACACGCCGCGCGAATGTCGTCAAATACCGGCTGAAAGCGTTCGTTGCCGTTCAGAAAATCAGCGCCGCCCTTCAGCGCCACCGGCTTCACCCGTGCCAGTGAGTACGCGAGGGCCTGGCGCAGCAGTACCCAGTCAGGATGATTCAATGCGACAGGCAGGGGCATTATTTAATGTACGGCTTCAGCACTTCAGGGATCTCGATGCTCCCGTCCGCTTTCTGATAGTTTTCCATGACCGCTGCCAGGGTCCTGCCCGCAGCGAGCCCGGAGCCGTTAAGGGTATGCAGGTAAGCGGCCTTGTCGCCTTTCTTTTTGCGGAAGCGTATCTTCGCCCTGCGCGCCTGGTAATCGACGAAATTCGAGCAGGATGATATTTCAACATACCGGTCAAGCCCGGGCATCCACACTTCGATGTCATAGGTTTTGGCGGATGACGCGGACGTGTCCGCGCTGCACAGAAGCACCACGCGGTAATGGATCTTGAGCCTCCTGAGCACCTCCTCGGCGTTGGCCACGAGCTTTTCAAGCTCGTCAAAGGATGTTTCAGGGTCGACAAACTTGACCAGCTCAACTTTCTGGAACTGGTGCACCCTGATCAGGCCGCGCGTGTCCCGGCCCGCGGCGCCCGCCTCGCGCCTGAAGCAGGCGGACTGCATGGTCACGTACTCGGGAAGATTTTCCCCTTCGAGTATCTCGTCGCGGTATAAGTTGGTCAGCGGCACCTCGGCGGTGGGGATCAGAGAGAGGCCGTCGCGCTCGATGCGGTAGTACTCGTCCATGAATTTCGGGTACTGCCCGGTGCCGATCATGCTGTCGTCGTTCACGATATAGGGGCCGAAGATTTCAGTGTAGCCGTGTTCGGTCGTGTGGAGATCGAGCATAAAGTTGATAATGGCGCGCTCGAGCTTTGCCGCGAGGCCCCGGTACACGTAGAAGCGGGTGCCGGCGATCTTCACGCCGCGCTCGAAATCGAGTATCCCGGATTCGGTGCCCAGGTCAAAATGAGGTTTCGGCTCAAAAGAAAACGAGGGCTTCTCGCCCCAGGTCCTGACCACGACATTGTCCTCTTCGCCCTTCCCCTCAGGGACTGTCGCGTCGAGCATATTGGGAATCGAAAGATGCATTTCATTGAATTTGTCATTCAGCACGTTTGAGCGGTCAGTCAGTTCCTTGACTGAGTCCCCGATCCCCTGGACCTGTTTCATCAAATCAGCGGCATCGCCGCCCTGTGACTTGATTTTGCCGATTTCCTTGGACAGGGCGTTCCTGCGTTCCCTGAGCTCATCTGATTTGGTTATTATTTCCCTGCGCTCTTTCTCGATATCCTCGAGTTCCTGCAGGTCTACCACACCGGTCATGTTCCGGACTTCAAGCATTTTTTTTATGCTGCCGAGTTCTTCGCGGATTATTCTGGGATCTATCATGGGGCACCTCTCATACACGTAATAGAAGTTGACATTTATCCAAATAATGACTAAGCAAGATTTTGTCAAGAGGTAAAGAAAGTAATTAATATGCTTATTAAAGGTAGCAAATTATTTTTAGGGGCAACCGTTTCATAACACATTTTGTTGTCATCCCGGTTTACCGAAGGTAATACCGGGATCTCATAGAAAATATTCATGAATTTATCGCATGAGATTCCGGTATTTGCAAACTCGGAAGATGCAAAACCGGAATGACAAAACTACGTTACCCTCAAAATTATACTGCTACCCTTAT
>ERZ795048.1019-NODE-1019-length-26877-cov-731.134405_pt1 | contig 26877 bp, 26 predicted proteins | sample MGYA00375132_ERZ795048 | MGnify/ENA primary metagenome ERZ795048 (study PRJEB30177, sample SAMN05720225) | activated sludge metagenome | isolation source: Anaerobic digester | place: Hong Kong | collected 2014-12-17 ... | reverse complement strand
ATTTTGGAATCTTTTCCAACAAAGATCCTCTCTTTGCCTTTTTCCATAGCGTCAACGATAATGTCAGCTGCTAGTGCGGGAACCATCGGGTTGAATCTGCTTTTCTGATCATGAGGAGTTTCAGGCATTTCCAGACCGGAATTCGTCATGATATTGGTTTTGACTGCTCCGGGAAAGACGATAGACACATCTACATTCGTATCTGTCAGTTCTGAATTTAACCCTTCCGTAAGTAGTTTCATGGCAGCTTTGGTAGCTCCGTAAATACTTTGGCCGGGTATGGGAATGAATCCGCCCATACTGGCCACATTCACTATATGTGCAGAGGGACGTTCCAGCAAATGTGGCAGGAAGGCCTTTATCATGTACAACGCACCAAAGAAATTGATATGGCACAGACGTTCAATAACCGGCAACTCCAGATCGTTTATTTTAACGAACGGCTGTACGATCCCGGCATTATTGATAATGGCATCCACACTTCCGTGAGCTTCAATTATCTGCCCCGGTAATTGTTCAATCAGGTCTTTATTCCCAATATCGATCATGTGTAATGATAAACGTTCCCGATTTTCAGGGCCGGCTAATTCCTTGGTTTGATTCAAGGTATCTTCATTAATGTCCAGTGCAGCTACCCGGCTCCCTCTTCGTAACAGGGAAAGAACCAGTTCCCTGCCTATGCCGCTACCACCGCCGGTTACTACGATCACTTTGTTTTTTACTTTCATGATTTATATATTAAGAGGTTGTAAAATATTGAATGTCAATAAATGTTTCACTTTTATAAAGTAAACGCGAACATGACAAAAATGTCATAAAAAAATATTGAAAAAATACTTCCAAATGAACATAAGTTCATTTTATTTATTATATTTGCATTGTCAAACCAATAAAAAAATAGAATTATGCCAAGAGGAGATCGTACCGGACCAATGGGACAAGGTCCTGTTACCGGAAGAGGATTAGGATATTGTAGCGGTTATGAATCACCGGGTTTTGCCAAAGGATTCGGAATGGGTAGGGGATTTGGACGCGGACGCGGTTTTGGCCGGGGCTACGGCTTCGGTCGCGGATACGGCTACGGAGTCCCATATACAGCTTATGAACAGGGATTCTTTCCAAGGTCTTCTTACAGTAAAGAAGATGAGGTACAAATACTCAAAGACCAGGCAGAATCCCTGAAACGCACTCAGAAAGACATTGAAAAAAGGCTGAGTCAACTGGAGAAAGAGTAACTATTAAAAAAATAATTATTATGCCAAACAGAGACGGAACAGGCCCCGAGGGAAGGGGCTCTAAAACCGGTCGCGGCATGGGAGGATGCCGACCGGAAAAAGAAATTGACAGATCCTCACGTTCCGGAGCAGGACAGGGTCAGGGTCGCGGCCAGGGTCGCGGTCAAGGTCAAGGCAGAGGCAGGGTGTGACACCTGTACTGCGGATTAAACGATTCCAGGAGCGGGAAAAAGTCTCCTTAAATTATTTACAAATTTAGGGAAAGGTTATCTTTACAGCATGAAACGTACGATTGTTTATTTCGCTTTGGTGTGGATTCCGTTGCTAGCCATGGCAAATTCCGGTTTCCCACAGTCGGATGAGATAAGGCACACCCCTGAAGATCAAAAAGTTTACGAAAAAGTGATGGATGAATTGCTGCCCCTGCGCAACGAATCCATGCCCGTACTGATCATGAAAGCTGCAGAAGCCATGCTGGAAACCCCTTATGTGGGAGGGACCCTGGAACAAACTCCGGAAATGTTGACTGTTTCACTGGCAGGGACTGACTGTATTCTGCTGGTAGAAGCCTGTGTCTGTATGGCATTGACAGCACGGCAGGAAGATCACGGTTTTGAGGCTTTTTGTGACAACTTGAGGCAGTTTCGTTACAGGAAAGGTCAGGCAGACGGATATGCCGGCAGGATCCATTACACCAGCGAGTGGATACAACAGGCAGAATCCCGGGATCTGGCCAGGGAAATGAGCCGGAGCATATCCGGAATCCCACTGAACCAAGATTTTTCCTATATGTCCGTTCATGCGGACAGTTACCCTGCTCTGGCCGGAAATCCTCAGCTTATTGATCGTATTGCCACAGTGGAGAAAGAACTCAGCGAAAGAAAATATTATTACATACCCAAGGCGCAACTGGAAGAAAACCTGGAGAAAATACAACACGGGGATATGATCTGTTTTGTGAGTAATATTGAAGGGCTGGACATTTCCCATGTGGCTTTTGCCTATGAAACCTATACCTGTGAACACGATTGTTGTCCCGACGGTCGGGGTTGTCCAAACGGAAAAAGACGTTTAGGATTTCTGCATGCTTCTTCCAAAGCAAAGAAAGTGGTTATGGATGAGATGACACTGACCGGGTATGTCAATACTTCCGCTTCCTGCAAGGGTATCAGGATCGTTCGCTTTTTGTAATCCAGTCAACGATCTGCAGGATGAAATTTGGTACGGGTATTTCAGGATCGCTTGCAAAAGACATGATCTTTCCTTCCTTGTTGTTGTCCGAATACTTGTCCATGTATTGTTGAAAAACCGTTTCTCCCCATTCCCTCTTCAGTTCATCTGCATATGTGTTGTTGGAATAAAACAACTGAATACCCTTTTCTTTGTAGGTTAACAGCTTTTCGTTGATGATTTCCTCATCGGCCCTTCTGTCGGCAAAATAGGAACTGTGTTTATCAAATGCCAAGGCAATGCAAATGCCAAAAGCCAGGGCCAATTCAGCAAAATCCGGCATGCTGGATTTATTACCTACATCCAGAATGGTTACACCCAGCATATCATAATCCAGCCCAAGCCTTTTTTCATAATCCAGCAAGACTTTTTTCTGATAGTCTGTTTCAATCAGGATGGCTTTTTTGCTGAAAAATATTTCGTTAAGATCAGTCGAAACAATATTTCTGAATTTGTTTTTCAATGATTCTATACAGGAACATTCCGGCGCTTTTACCTTTGTGCCGTTTCCTTCGTTGGACACAATCCTGACCGAATCAAAATCCGGCAACGTGACAAAATTGGTTGAATGGGTGATGTAAATCACCTGGTTTTTTTCGCTCAGATTTCGCAATGCCTTGTACAGGTTGCGTTTCATCCTGGGATAGAGATACATTTCCGGTTCTTCTATCATCAGGATGAATCCCACACTTTTATGCCGGTTGTAGGCATCCAGAATAGATAATATGATGGCATTCTGTACGCCTTCTCCCAGCGCTCTCAAAGGAGTCTCCCGGTCTTCTTCATACAGGCACAGTTCCAGGGACTGGTAAAAATCCTTTGAAGTGATAGGTTTGAAGATAATATCCCATCGTGTATCGTCGGGATCCAGTTCGTATCCCAGATAATCCAGCATGGATTTGCGGATGGTTTCTTTTAATTGACAAAAAGCTTCTGTCCGCAATGTGATCATGGCCTCTTCTATACATTGGTCAAACCATTGTTTGCGGGGTATCTCTGTTTCCGTGCCATCAGTATTCATCATGGAAATGGTGTTGTCTTTCCTGAGAAAATCCCTGTTGATATCGGAAAACAGTCTGTTCATCAATGTTTTACGAATGTCGGAACGGGATTGCGTGGTAATCCTGTCGGTCCGGATATATACCACAGGTATTTCTTCACGGATCTTATCCAGCGGACAGTCAAGGGTATTAAATACTTTTACGCCTCCTGCCCCTGTGTTTTCTGAAAGAACCTGAACCAGCCGGTTATCCTTTGTCAGGCAATGTTTTTCAATATACCGCTGTCCCTTGAGAGGTCCGCTTTTATGTCGTTTGTAAATGCACCGGACTTTGTCTACCCGCGCCGGTTCGGCTCCGGGAAAAGGCACGTGCAGATACGGTTCATCAAATTCAATTTCAACATCGATATCCCTGGCAGGGTCCTGCCGGTAGACATCTTTTTCCGTAAAAATTTCATTCAATGGATTCTCCTGGCTCAGAATTTTGTTGATACACCAGAGAATGTTGCTTTTTCCCGAGTTGTTGGGACCTATCAGAACGGTTAATTGAGAAAAATCAATTTCTACTGTGTCTTTAATGGAGCGATAATTGGAAATACGGACCTTTTTCAGTTTCATACCTTAAAGGTATAAAAAAAATAATCCCGCCATTATATGACGGGATTGTTAATACAAGAAAATATGTCAAAAAGTGTGAATGGCAAGTCCGCTGCGCAGCTTGGGCTCAAACCAGGTTGTTTTGGGAGGCATGATATTCCCGGTATCGGCTATGTCTATCAATTGCTGCATAGTTACCGGGCAGAGCGCGAATGCGGCTGCCATTTCACCTGAATCCACACGACGTTTCAGTTCACCGAGACCCCGGATGCCTCCTACAAAATCAATACGCTTGCTGGTTCTCAAATCTTTAATATCCAGCAATTTGTCCAGAACCAGATTGGAAAGGACCGTTACATCCAGCTTCCCGATGGGATCCCGGTCATTATATGTGCCCGGGCGTGCTGTCAGGGAATACCAGCAACCGTTCATGTACATGGAAAAATTGTGCAGGCCTGAAGGAGCGTAAGGTTCATTCTTTTCACATAAACATTCCACCAGGAAATCCTGTGCCAATGCCTGCAGGAAAGTTTCGGGAGCCATCCCGTTCAGGTCTTTGACAACCCGGTTGTAATCAATGATTTTAAGATGACTCTGGGGAAAAACCACTGCCATGAAATAATTGTATTCCTCATTTCCGGTGTGATGGGGATTCCCGGCTTTTCGTTCGGCTCCCACCAATGCGGCTGCAGCTGTCCGGTGATGACCGTCCGCCACATAAAAAGCCGGAACGGAGGCAAAGATTTCTGTAATGCGAACTATGTCACTGGAACGGGATACGGGCCAGAAATGATGTCCGAAGCCGTCGGGGGCCACAAAATCGTATTCGGCAGGTTCGGCTACTACGTTTGCTACAATCCGGTTGATTTCTTCGACGTCCGGGTAAGCAAAAAATACAGGTTCTATGTTGGCACTCTGGATCCGGACATGGACCATCCGGTCTTCTTCCTTGTCTTTTCTTGTCAATTCATGCTTTTTTATCTTGCCGGACAGGTAATCGTCTACGTGTGCACAAACCACCAGGCCGTATTGCGTACGTCCTTCCATGGTTTGGGCATATACGTAATACATTTCCCGGGGATCCCTGATAAGCCATCCGCGTTCCTGCCACAACCGGAAATTGGCTACGGCTTTGTCATAGGCTTGTGTGGAGTGTTCATCAATTAAGGGGTCAAAGTCTATCTCGGGTTTTGTGATATGGAGCAGCGACTTTTCTCCCGCCTCGGCTTTTGCCTCGGCGGAGTTCAATACATCGTAAGGCCGAGCGGCCACTTCTTCCACCAGCGGTACGGGCGGTCGAAGGGCTGCAAAAGGTTTGATTTTTACCATAGCTATTTGTTCAATTGAAATTTTCTGTCCCCGTCTTTCAGGAACCCCACGATCTGGCGCGCAGCAGCCAGCCCCGCATTCACATTGGCTTCCTGAGTCTGTGCTCCCATCTTCTTGGGTGTTGCAAAAACACGGGTGTCAAACTGGGCCCGCAAAGCATCCAAATTGCCCGGGGCCACGTCCGTTGCGTATTTCAAATCCGTACGTTCCGCAAGGACCGCTTCCAGTTCACTTTCGTTTATAATTTCTTTCCTGGCGGTATTGATCAGACAGGCTCCTTTGGGCATCAGGGACAGCAATGACCTGCCTATTGATCCCTTTGTGGCATCATTTGCAGGGATATGAAGCGACAAGTAATCACTGCGACTGTAAAGATCTTCCAATGTGTTGGATACGTGTATCCCGTCAGTCTGCATGACAGAGGCGGGAACGAACGGATCATAGGCATAGATCTCCATACCAAAGCCCTTGGCCAACCCGGCTACCAGACGACCTACGTTCCCGTAGGCATGGACACCTAACGTTTTTCCCCTTAACTCCGTGCCTGTGCCGGGTTGGAATTGTTTGCGGGCCATATAGATCATCATGCCAATGGCCAGTTCAGCCACGGCATTGGAGTTTTGTCCGGGAGTGTTCATAGCCACAATGTTATGATCGCTGCATGCTTCCAGATCCAGGTTGTCATAGCCGGCTCCGGCACGGACAACAATCTTCAAATCAGGGGCTGCCTCTACTACTTCACGGGTGATTTTGTCGGAACGGACAATAAGGGCATGAGCTTTGGATACGGCCCGGATCAATTGATCCTTTTCCGTATAGTTTTCAAGAAGTGACAACGTCATGCCTGCCTGTTCCACAATGGTCCGGATGCCGTCAACGGCAATTTTGGCAAAAGGTTTATCGGTAGCTATTAAAACGTTCATGACTGTGTTATTTATGATGATTTTCAAATTCCTGCATGCAATTTATCAAAGCCTGTACGTTTTCCTTTGGGCAAGCGTTGTATATGGAGGCCCTGAACCCGCCAACGGAACGGTGTCCTTTAATTCCTGCCATACCCCTTGCTTTGGCAAACTCCTGGAATTCGGCTTCAAGGGATTCATATCCTTCAGACATGACAAAACATACATTCATTATGGATCGGTCTTCCCTGGCGGCAGTTCCCTTGAAAAGCGGATTCCGCTCAATTTCACCGTACAACAAGTCTGCCTTTTCACGGTTTATCTTGTGAATGGCTTCCACACCGCCCATTTTTTTGAGCCATTTAAGAGTCTCAGTCATGATAAATACAGAAAAAACGGGAGGAGTATTGAACATGGATTCACCTTCAATATGTGTCTGGTATTTCAACATGGAAGGGATATGCCGGGTTACTTTTCCCAGGATGTCTTTACGTATGATGACAAATGTTACCCCTGCAGGCCCTACGTTTTTCTGGGCACCTCCGTAGATCATCGCATATTTTGATACGTCAACCGGGCGGCTCATAATGTCCGATGACATATCTGCCACCAATGGAACGGGAGCGTCAATGTCTGTGTGCATCTCGGTCCCGTAAATGGTGTTGTTGGTTGTGATGTGGAAATAATCCGCATCTGCAGGAACAGTATAATCTTTTGGAATGTAGTTAAAAGTGGTATCTGCGGAAGAGGCAACGGTAATCACTTCTCCGAACCCTTTAGCTTCTTTAATGGCCTTTTTTGCCCAGACACCCGTTTCCAGGTAAGCGGCTTTTTTCTCCAGAAGGTTCATGGGAACCATGCAAAACTGCAGACTGGCTCCGCCTCCCAGGAAAAGAACATCGTAATTATCAGGTATATTAAGCAATTCTTTCCATAAAACACGGCATTCATTCATGACGGCTTCCCATTCTTTGGAACGGTGTGATACCTCAATAACGGACATGCCTGTCCGGCTGAAATCTTTAAGAGCGTCTATTCCTGCCTGTAGCGCTTCCGGAGGAAGGATACAAGGTCCTGCGTTGAAATTGTAGGTGGTTTTCATATTGGTGTTGTTTTATTACGATTTCTTTGTGAATGCAAATATAAAGTAAAAATATACAATCAGAAACTAATTATTGCTAATGATCTGTAAGTTTTTTTGTCCGGTTTCTTTTTCACAGTAATGACATATAAGCACCAGGCCTCCTGGTGTCATCCGGGTTGTAAAACGTGTTTTAACCGGTTCATGGTTGGTAATGCATCTGGGGTTGAGGCAACGGACCAACCCGCAGATCTCGGAAGGTATCACTACCGGCCTCTTTTCAACTACCTGGTAATCTTTGATGATATTGAGAATGGCATCCGGCGCAACCAAAGCAATCCGGTTGACATCGTCTTCTTCAAAAAATTTATCCGAGATTTTGATAATGGATTTTATACCGAGGACTTTACTTTCCAGGTTAGTCCCGAAAGTCATCTGAAAATCACCCCGTGCCAGACCAAGAATTTCAATAACATGGAACAATTGCCCTGCAGGGATCCTGTCTATGACGGTACCGTTCCTGATTGCGCTTACTTTCAGTTTTTTCTTTGTTTCCATGACATTACAATTGGTTCATTAGATAGGTTATTATCCCCATTCGGGTATATACCCCGTTACGTGCCTGTTCAAAATAGTAGGCTTCCGGACGGTCATCCACGTTGGTTGAAATTTCGTTAACCCTTGGTAACGGGTGTAATATCCGTAAATTAGATTTGGTGTTTTTAAGCATGGATACATCCAGGCTCATCAGGTTTTTGACACGTTCGTATTCCATTGGATCCTGGAAACGCTCCTGTTGTATGCGGGTCATGTAAAGAATGTCGGTTTCATCAATCTGGCCTTCCAGTTCGTGATGTTGTGTATAAGGTATGTTCCTGGAATCTAGAAAGTCAATATATTCCTGAGGTATAGCCAGTTCCGGGCAGGATACAAACCGGAAGCGGGGTTTGAAATGACTCATGGCCTGCAACAGCGAATGAACGGTCCGTCCGTATTTCAGATCCCCTACCATGGTTATGGACAGATTCTCCAGGGATCCCTGTGTTTTTCGGATGGAATACATATCCAAAAGTGTCTGGGTTGGATGCTGGTTGGCTCCGTCCCCGGCGTTGATTACGGGACATCCGGCGATTTCTGAAGCATACCTGGCAGCTCCGTCTAACGGATGGCGCATTACGATCATGTCTGAATAATTGGAAACCATCTTGATGGTATCTTTCAGGCTTTCTCCCTTGGTAACGCTGGTGGCATCGAGCGAGGAAAAACCTATAACACGTGCTCCCAGGCGGTTGGCTGCTGTTTCAAAACTCAGACGCGTTCGGGTAGAAGGTTCAAAAAAAATGCAGGCAATAATTTTTCCTGTATACAGGGGCCGGTTTGTATCGGCTTCGTATTCCAGCGCAAGATCAAGTACCTGCAACATTTCTTCTTTGTTGAAGTCGTTTATTGATATGAGAGATTTCATAGATGAAATATTACAATGACTAGGTAGGGTCCAGGGATGATAAAAGAGCCTGTTTCCGTGAGGGAAGTACCTGAACGATTATCCGGCAGGGCAGGGAGCTGTCCCGGTAATTCTGTTCGGTTATTACAGCCTCTGTATCCCGTATGGCTTTCATGACTTTATCCGTTCGGTCATAATCAAATTGAAGCTCAACGGTTTGAAGCACTTTCTTCTGAGTGATCACGGCATTTTCCAATGCGTTGGCAGCCGCCGTTCTGTATGCGTTTATGAGCCCTCCCGTGCCCAGTTTTATGCCGCCGAAATAACGGACCACTGCCATCAATACATCAGAGACATCCATGGATATCAATTGTCCCAGTATGGGTTTTCCGGCTGTGGAAGAAGGCTCTCCGTTATCGTTCGCCCGCCAGGGTTCGCCGTCAGGACCTAAGCGGTAAGCATAACAGATATGGCGGGCATCAAAATGTTTTTTTTTCAGGGTTCCCAGCAGTTCCCGAATCTCGTCCTCATCTGAAACGGGAAATCCGTAGGACAGAAAACGACTTCCCTTTTCCTTATAAAGGCCCACGCAGGGAGCTTCCAGGGTTTTATATATCTCGCCGGGGCACATCATGCGAAAATACGTCTTTTACGTATCTTTGCAAAATCGAGGCAGAAAATTATGGGGTTTGCAGAAAAATTTATCGAACAGGCATCCGCCGCTCTTTCTCTATGTGATGACCGGCTGATCGCAAAAGCCGGGGAAGCCAATCCCTGGTTTTGTCCCCTGTTTGTAAAACACCGCCTGAATGCGTTGAAACAAAGCCTGGAACAGGACAAGTCCCTGTTGGTTCAATTGCTGGATTTTGAAGTGCCGGCTACAGCTCCCCGCTTGATAACCATTGTTGCGGCAGGCAATATTCCCCTTGTCTGCTGGCACGATCTTGTTTGTGCCCTGGCTTATGCAAGTGCACATCCCGACGGCGTTACGCTGGAAGTAAAATTATCTTCAAAAGACAATGTTCTGCTTCCGGCCATTGTGGACAGGCTTTACAATATGGAAAGTTCCTGTCTGAAGGGCATCCGGATACGTTTTGTGTCCCGTGCGGATCCCGGAACCCGTGCCATCCTTTTTACGGGAGGCTCTAATGCCGAGGCTTATTACCGGCAGGCTTTTCCCGGAATTCCTGTGCTCATTCGGACCGGCAGAAGTTCAGTGGCCGTGCTCGACGGAACCGAGTCTGAAGAAGAATTGGAAGGACTTGTCCGGGATTGTTTCTTGTATTTCGGCCTCGGGTGCCGGAATGTTTCCTTACTGATGGTTCCTTTTGAATACGATTTTCTTCCGTTCGTGCAAAAGACAGCAACGGTTATGGGTCCGGTTTTAAGCTCACATAAGAATTACATGAGTGCGCTGCGTCATGCAAGAGCCTGTGCCCTCATGTTAAAAGATCCTGCCGGACAAGAAAACCCTTATCCTGAAGACTTTTTTGTTCTTGAAGAAAGTGAGGGTCTGAATCCGCCGGTGGCAGTTGTACACTACACAAAATACAATAAACGGGAAGACATTTCTTTTTTTCTGGAAAAGAACCGTGATTTGATACAATGCGTTGCCGGAACCGGAGAGGTGCCTTTGGGAAAAACCCAGTTTCCCGCTTTTACGGATTATGCTGACAGGTTGAATACATTGGAATGGCTACAAAAATTATCATATTAATGGGTCCCACGGGTGTGGGAAAAACCTCGCAAAGCCTGGCGATAGCACGTTTGCTGAAATCGCCGGTAATCAATTGCGACAGCCGGCAGATATACAAAGAACTTAAAATCGGGGTGGCCCGGCCTGCAGAAGAGGAATTGTCACAGGTTAAACATTACTTCATTGCCAGCCATACCATACATCAAACGTATTCTGCGGGTGATTATGAACGAGAAGCCTGGGATCTGGTCATGAAACTTGCGCCCTCTCACGAATACCTGCTAATGGTTGGAGGGTCGGGCTTCTACATAGATGCTTTTACAGACGGCATAGATCATATGCCGCCGTCAGATCCGGAAATACGTGAAGAATTGGCCCGGACGGCAGAAGATCCGCAAGGGTATGAAGCCCTGCAGTTTCGCTTGAAGGAATTGGATCCTATTACGTGGAACCGAATTGATAAGGCCAACAAACGCAGGGTTTTGCGGGCACTGGAAGTGTGTTTGTCTTCAGGGAAACCGTACCATTATTTTTTAAAACATACGGCAAAAGAACGGCCGTTCGAAATTGAAAAAATCATGATGGAAAGGCCCCGTGCGGAATTGTACGAACGCATTGACCGACGGGCTGATGAAATGATGAAAGCGGGATTACTGGAAGAAGCACGCAGCCTGTATCCGTATAAAAAACTCCCTGCACTCCAAACAGTGGGGTACAGGGAACTGTTTGCTCATTTTGACGGGGAATATTCTTACAACGAAGCGTTACGCCTTATCAAGCGCAATACGCGCCGGTATGCAAAACGTCAGCTTACTTACTGGCGAAACGAAACTAGAACGGAAGATCATCCTCTCCTTCGTCCGGTTCCGTCATTATAGGACCGGGAGCCGGATACTCAGGCGAAGCGGAATTTACCTGCCCTTTTTCAAGGCGCCATGCGCGCACATCGGTATACCATCGTCCGTTGTATTCCCTGGATTCAATATTGACCGAAGCTTTTACGGTTTCTCCGATCTGTAAGGTGTCCAGTTCCTTTACCCGGTCTTCTCCAAAGACTGAAAGGCAAACTTTACGCGGGTACCCCGATTCTTGTGTTTCCAGGATAAATTCCTGTTTAACCCAATCACCCCGGGCTCCGGTTCCTTTAAACACCGGACGTTTTTCAATCAAAGTTCCCTGGAGTTCCACTTTTGTTGTTATTCTTTGGCCGGAAAGACCTTGTTCATTTCCACTTCAAATATCAATGTGCTGTTAGGACCAATGGCATTGCCGGCGCCGTTGGCTCCGTAACCCAATTCGGAAGGAACATACAAAATGATCTTGCCGCCTTCGCCAACCAGCTGCATGCCTTCGGTCCAGGCAGGGATAACCCTGTCAAGGGGGAATTTGGCCATCTCGTTGCGGGAATAGGAGGAATCAAATTCGGTGCCGTCTATCAGAGTGCCTACATAATGCACTTCAACCGTATCGGTTGCGGTGGCACGGACTTCATTACCTTCGCGAATAATCTTGTATTGCAGACCGCTGGGTAATACAACCACGCCTTCTTTTGTCTTGTTTTCTTCCAGGAACGCTTCTCCTTCCTTAATATTACGTTCACCTTCAACGACTTTCTTCTTTTGCATGAAAGCCGTAATGTCTTCGTTCCAGGCCATCATTTCTTCACGTGTGGGTTCTTCTTCTTTGGCCATCAGTTCTTTATATGCCTTAATAACCACGTCGTTGTTTAATTCACCGAAATTGGATTGCCTGACCATGGATGCCAGGGAATAACCTACGGCACGGCTCAGTGAGTCAACGGCTCCTTTTGAAAAATCGGTATTTGCATCAGATGTACTGCTGTTACATGATGCAACAAGCATTCCGCCCATAAGGACGATCGATAGAATCTTTAATGTTCTCATTGTTAAATATGGTTTTGAATAATGATCGGATTTAGTAGCAATCAACAAATGTAAGGTTTATTTCTTGTTATTTAAATAGGAGTAACAGCAAATTTTGTGCAAAAGACGTGCCCCCACAATTGCATCCCAGGGATCGTTCTCCCCCGGGGCTACTTCACACAGATCAAATCCGATGATCTTCAGCGGGGATGAAGCCAGTAAGTACAACAGGTAATCCACCTGCTGAAAACTCAGTCCTCCCGGAACAGGAGTTCCTGTATGAGGGCAAAGATCAGGTGAAAGTCCGTCAATATCCAGACTAATGTATACCTGTTCGGGAAGGCTTTCCATAATGCGGTGGCATTGTTCTCTCCATGTCAGCCCTTCGTACATGTCTTCATTCAGGGATTCATCGGGGAAAAAAGCGATGCGCGGATCACTGCGGATGATCTGGTATTCTTCCCGGCAATAATCACGTACTCCAACTTGTGTCAGGGCGGTTACCGCCGGAATGGACTTCATGGCATTATACATAATGGAGGCATGTGAATACGTGAATCCTTCATAAGCTTCACGAAGATCGGCGTGAGCATCAATATGCAATATTCCAAAAGATCCGTAATGTTCCCCCAATGCCTGAAGGTAACCCAGCGGGACAGAATGTTCTCCTCCAACAAGTCCTACGAATTTCCCCGCCCGCAATTGTTCGGAACATTGCAGGTAAACGATCCGGTTCATCCGGGCACAGGCCGAGTTGACTTGGTCCAGGACTTCGCCCAGTCCGTTTTCCCCGGGGTCGATCCCGTCTTCCCAGCTTTGGATTATCTTTTGTGCCAGGATTCGGGCCGTCCGGTTCAAAATGGGCAATTCTTCGTGTTCTTCCAATGTGGCAATGGGAATATTCCAGGCTTCGTTCACCCTGGCATTGAATAAGTCTATTTGAGCGGAAGCGTCTATTATGGCTTCCGGGCCCATACGTGTACCGTCGCGGTAGGAAGTAGTTACGTCCCAAGGAACGGATACCAATACAATTTCAGCTTCTTCGTGCGAAAAAGGCAGGGCAAAATACCGGCCGTTGGGAACTCCCGGCAGGTTGGGATCAAATGCATTCATACGATACCTTCTCTTATTATGTCGTGTATATGGACCATCCCCGCATACCGGTTATCCCTCAATACGATCAGTTGTGTAATCTTGTTGGACTGCATCATTTCATAAGCATGAACAGCCAGCTGATCAAATAATACGGTTTTAGGATCTTTGGTCATGACATCTCCCGCACACAATGCTTCAAAATGGCTGTTCTTTTCCACCATCCGTCGTACGTCTCCGTCTGTAATAATACCTTGCAGTTTTCCGGTTTGGTCTAAAACAGCTGTTGCTCCCAGCCGGTTGCGTGAAATTTCAAATATCGTGTCCTTGATGGATTGTTCAGGCAAAACTCCGGGGCGAAGGGTGTGATCCATGATATCAGAAACCCGTAAGTACAGTTTTTTCCCAAGAGAACCTCCGGGATGAAAGCGTGCAAAATCGGCTTGCGAAAATCCTCTTAACTGCAACAGGCATACGGCCAGGGCATCTCCCAGAACCATCTGCACCGTAGTACTGGCCGTGGGGGCCAGGTCGTTGGGGCAAGCTTCATGTGGAGCCGAGGCTACAAGTACATAATCTGCCGATCTTCCCAGGTAAGATTCCCGGTTGCCAACCATGCCTATCAGAAGGTTTCCCATTCTGCGGATCAGCGGCACCAAAACTTTGATCTCGGCAGTATCTCCGCTTTTTGAAAGACACATAACCGTGTCTCCGGGTTGTACAATACCCAGGTCTCCGTGAATTGCGTCGGCAGCATGCATAAAAATGGCCGGAGTTCCCGTTGAATTGAACGTGGCCACAATTTTTTGACCAATAAGGGCACTTTTCCCAATACCGGTAACGATCAGACGGCCTTTGGAAGCGTATAGAATTTCGACAACTTTCAGGAAAGATCCGTCAATGGACTGCCGCAATGCATTTACTGCAAGCAGTTCTTTTTCAATGACTTCAAGTGCCGTTTTTTGAATATCCGCTTTAGATGTGCTCATAAAATTTTGAAAGAACAAAACAAACGTATAACTTAGTGCACAAAGGTAGTAAAATATGTGTACTTCATCTGAATTGCACTTTCAGCTGAAAAAGCATTTTGGTTTCAACTCATTCAAGGGACAGCAGGAAGAGATCATAACCCATTTGATGAACGGGGGTGATGCTTTTGTGCTTATGCCAACAGGGGGAGGAAAGTCCTTATGCTACCAATTGCCGGCTATATTGATGGAAGGAACTGCCGTGGTCATTTCGCCTTTAATTGCATTGATGAAGAATCAGGTGGATGCCATTCGGGGATTTTCTACGGATAATTACGGTGTGGCCCATTTTCTGAACTCGTCACTGAGCAAAACCCAGGTTTTGGAAGTCAGGGAGTCACTTCTTGCCGGAAAAACAAAATTGCTTTATGTAGCTCCCGAATCACTTACAAAACAGGAAAATATTCAGCTTCTCAAGCAAATGAGCATTTCCTTTTATGCCATTGATGAAGCCCACTGTATTTCGGAATGGGGACATGATTTCCGTCCTGAATACAGAAAGATCCGTCCACTGGTTAAAGAGATCGGGAAGGCTCCCATTATAGCTCTCACTGCTACGGCAACCCCCAAGGTTCAGCAGGATATCCAAAAGAATCTGGGCATGATGGAGGCTCGTGTTTTCAAAACATCATTTAACCGGGAGAACCTGTATTATGAAGTCAGGCCCAAGGTAAATGTGAATAAAGAACTGGTGAAATTCATCCGGCAGAATGCGGGGAAAAGCGGTATTGTATATTGCCTGAGCCGCAAGAAAGTGGAAGAGATTGCTTCCTTTTTACAGGTTAACGGCATACGAGCCCTGCCTTACCATGCAGGAATGGATGCAGCTACCCGTTCAAAAACACAGGATCAGTTCCTGATGGAAGATATTGATGTTATTGTGGCAACCATTGCGTTCGGAATGGGTATTGACAAGCCGGATGTGAGGTTTGTCATCCATTATGATATTCCCAAATCCCTGGAAGGGTATTATCAGGAGACAGGCAGGGCAGGAAGGGACGGCGGAGAAGGCCAATGCATAGCCTTTTACAGTTACAAGGATATCCAGAAACTCGAAAAGTTCAAACAGGGCAAGCCCATAGCAGAACAGGAAGTGAGCAAGCAGTTGCTCATGGAAACCGTAGCTTATGCAGAAACCAACGTATGCCGCAGAAAAATTCTGTTGAATTATTTTGGGGAAGATTATCTGCAGGAGAATTGTGCCAATTGTGATAATTGCCTGCATCCCAAAAAGCAGTTTGACGGACAGGAAGAAATGTGCCTGGCGTTGGAAGCAGTACAAAAATCGCTGGAACAGTTCAACGCCGAACATGTAGCCAACATTATTGCAGGAGTTTCCAATTCCATGATCAAGTCCTACCAGCACCACAAACTGGATGTGTACGGGATGGGTAAAGACAGATCTGCGCATTTTTGGAATGCAGTACTGCGTCAGGGACTGATCCACCATTTTTTGGATAAAGACATAGAAAAGTACGGTGCCTTATCTGTTACTCCCGCCGGAAAAGAATATCTGGAGAATCCGTATCCCCTGATGCTTTTTGAGGACAGGGAAATGGAAGAAGAAAGAGATACGCCGGACACAGCGTCCAAAGCCGGTGGTGGAGGAGGAGATACCACATTGCTGGCATTGCTGAAGGATTTGCGCAGGGATCTGGCCCACAAATTGAAATTGGCTCCTTTTGTCATTTTTCAGGATATCAGTCTGGAAGACATGTCTATTCTTTATCCGGTAACGGTGGAAGAATTGGTACATTGTCAGGGTGTAGGTGAAGGTAAAGCCAGAAAATTCGGAAAGCCTTTTGTGGAATTGATCAGCAAATACGTAGAAGAAAATGAAATTATCCGCCCCCAGGATATGGTCGTCAAATCCGTTATCAATAAATCGGTAAATAAGGTATATATTATCCAGAGTATTGACCGTAAAATGGATTTTGAAGATATTGCCGATGCCAAGGGGATCACCATGGATGAATTGCTGGAAGAGATAGAGGTTATCGTGAATTCCGGCACCAAACTGGATATAGATTATTATTTGCAGCAGGCAATTGACGACGACAAACTGGAAAATATATTCGATTATTTTCGTCACGAAGCACAATCTGAATCATTGTCAGAAGCTGTGAAAGAGCTGGGTCCGGATTATACGGAGGAAGAAGTCAGGCTGGTAAGGATAAAATTTTTAGTTGAGGTTGCCAACTGATGTTTTATCTTTGTCTTTTATGCGAAAACGTACCATCATATTTTTAACCCTGTTATCACTCTTGTTAGTCGGAGCTTCTGTCTTTGGCTTTTTGATGCTTTTCAGGAAACCCTATAACCATACTGTACGCAATGATACGTACCGGGCTGTGCCAATGGATGCCGTACTGGTACAGCATTTTAGCGGTGTCCGGATATTGACGCAAACCATTCTTGAACCCGGCGGTTATCTGGAGCGTTTTTTTCATCCCGGTAAAAATTTTGGTAATTTTCTTCAAACATTAACTCAAGATCCGATTCCCGGATTCCCCGCTATAGCCAAGGCAGAAGCTTTGTGTGCCCTGCATCCTTCTGCCAAGAATACATTAAGCACCCTGTTTTGTCTTTCAGGAGCAAACGCCGGAGATCCTCAGTGGTGGTCCTCTTTTGTGGAGTCAACGGGGATTCCATATAATACAAGGTCCTACGACGGGCAGACTATATATACATTTTACATAGAGCATGAGGCTCAACATGTTTATGCTGCGTATGTGCCCGATATCCTTATGGTGTCAGCGTCCCCGGTAGTGCTGGAATCATCCCTGCGCCATTTGAAAAACGGTACTTCGCTGATGGATGACCCGGCTTTTGCTGCACTGGTAAAAGAAACTCCGGTTTCAAAACCTGTCAGGCTGTTTGTTTCGCATGAACGTATTCCTTCACTTTTTGCCGCTTATCTGGGCATTCCGCTTCAGAAATATGCATCCTTTTTAAGCACAACGGCCGGTTGGACAGTACTGGACGGATTTGTGGAAGAGAACCAACTAAGAATGGACGGATACTCACTGTTTTCCGCCGGGCAGGAACATTTTTTTTCTGCATTGAAAGGTCAGCAAACACAGTCATTGGCGGCTTTGGAAGTATTGCCCGCTGCTACGTTGGCCGGTATGTCCCTGGGTTTTTCTGATCTTCAGACATACATGGACAATTACGGCAGGTATCTTGAATTGCACAAGAAAAGTCGAAAAAATCCGGATGTCGAAACTTTGGAATGGTTCAACCTGTTGTATCCCGGTGAAGTGTCCCTGGCCTGTGTCCCCTTCAGAAGCAATGCCCAATGGATTGCAGTTATTCATTCCCGTTACATACATCAGGCAAAAATCCAATATGCCCTTTTGGGGAAACAGGAAGAAGACCGGGTTATGGAAAATCCCCGGCCCGACATTTTGCAAGAAATTTTCGGGCCGGTTTTCGGCTTGTGCCAGGCAGATCATTATTGTTACATGGGATCTTGCATTCTGTTAGGATCGGGCGATCTTTTGAGTGACATACTGGGCAAATACCGGACGGGAAATTATCATACACTGGCAGATGCCGTCGGCAGGACGAAAATCTCGGCAAATTTCACGGATGCCTCCAACATAAGCTTGTTTCTCCAGCCTTCGGTGGGTTTGGATCTGCTGGAGCCGCTAATGGACAAAAGATATGCGGACAGACTCCGGGAATGGAGAATGTACAATGCACAGTATGTTTTTCTACAGTTCTCGGCCCTGGAAGACCGCATGTACACGCATCTTTCCGTTTACGGAGATTCCCTGGAAACGTCTCCGCTTATACCGCGGCCGCAGACGGCTCGCTTGCGTCGCGGCTCGAACAGGGATTCTTTGGATCGGCAAAAGCCTCCTTATACTGTGTACAATCATTTTACGCGCAGGGATAATGAATTGTATCAGACTCCCTGGCCTGAATGCCGGCTGATTTTAAGAGACCATGTGGGGAAAACGTTGTGGGAAAAAACCATGGAAGGAACCATCCAGGACAGGGTGGAACAAATCGATTTTTTGAAAAACAACAAGCTGCAAATGTTGTTTGCCATAGGTAACAGGTTGTATTTGCTGGACAGGCTGGGACGTAATGTGTCTCCTTTTCCCAGGTCGTATACTACCAGTATCCTCTACGGTCCCTATGTTTTTGATCCCCTGGAAAACAAGGATTATCTGATCCTGTTGGCACATCAGGATAACGTTTTGCGTTGCTACAACAGGGCAGGGGTTGTGATCCCGGAATGGAACGAGTTTTTGATTCCTGATTACCTGACAGGAAGGCCGCGTTACTTCAGCACGGGAGAGACAGGTATCTGGATTATTTATACCAATAGCCAAACGGTGGTATTGTCGCATGAGGGACAGATCCGGGCCATGGTTACACAGAAAGATTGCCTGGATCCTCAGGCAGAAATTGAAATTTCAGGTCCTTTTGAAATACGCGGCACAACTATTGAAGGTAAACCCCTTACCATAATGCTCAATTAAAATGACCTTTTTTACTATTCTTTTCATAATAATGCTGGGTGGATTTCTTTTAATTCGTCTGATTCCCTGGCTTTTGGCTATGAAAATCCGGCAAATGCAACGACGCGGGGAAAACCCGCAAGAACAACAAACCCAACAGACCCGGCAAAAGAGCAATTTCAGAAGAACCCGCAAAAAACACATTGATAAAAATACGGGAGATTACATTGATTACGAAGAAATAAAAGATTGATGAAATCGTTCCTGCGTATACTGGCATACGGGAAACCGTTCGGAAGGTACTGGCCTGCCTACCTGGTTCTTTCCGTTTTTAGTGTCCTTTTTGGAATTGCCAATTATGCGCTTATAGCTCCATTGCTGACCGTATTGTTTGAACCTGACACATTGACAGGTGAAATGGTTCGGCCTGAGTACAGTTTTTCCCTGTCCTACATTGTGGATATGTTCCGGTATTATTTGCTCAGGATAAAAACACAAGACGGGATCATGATGGCTCTTGTCTACGTTTCCGTAGCGTTGCTTTCCGCATCGTTGTTGTCCAACATTATGCATTACCTTTCCCAAAGGGTCCTGGTAAGCGTGAGGACACGCCTGATGAAAAATGTCAGGGACGATCTGTTCCGCAAGATCAGCCGGCTGCATATAGGCTATTTTCACAAGCAACGGAAAGGAGACTTGCTTTCTTCCATTTCAAACGATGTAAACGAAGTACAGAACTCAGTGGCCAGTTCTTTCCATGTGATATTCCGCGATCCCTTACTAATACTGGGGTTTCTTTCCATGCTTTTTTACATGAGCCCCAAACTGACGCTGGTAACGTTATTGACATTGCCCGTTTCTGCCTTGCTCATAGGCAGAATAACAAGGGCTTTGCGTTCCGGGGCCGAAGTGTCTCAAAGCTTGTTGGGAAAACTGCTGAGTCATTTTGAGGAAGCCATATCCGGAAGCCGTATTGTTAAGGCTTTCAATGCGCAACAATACGTCAGGGATCGGTTTGGCATCATTAATGACCAACACAGGCAGGCTACAAAACGCCTGTATAACCGTCAGGAGCTGGCATCTCCCCTTAGTGAATTTTTGGGTATAGCCGTAGCGGCTGCAATTTTGTTTTACGGAGGCTGGCTGCAGGTCCACGGAGAACTGGGTATGAGTTGGCCCGAGTTTGTGGTTTATATTGGTTTTTACTGGAGGGTGCTGGAACCGGCGAAATCCATTACAAAAGCCTATGCCATGATTCGTAAAGGAATGGTATCTGCACACCGCATTTTTGCCATCATGGATGTTCCCGTTGAGATCCAAAAGGACCCCAACGCTATTCCCGTTAAAGATTTTAGTCAATCCCTGGAATTCCGGAACGTAAGTTTTCGTTATAATGACAACGATCCCTGCGTATTGCGGCAAATTAACCTGACTATTCCCAAAGGCGAGGTCATTGCTCTGGTGGGACCTTCAGGCGCCGGGAAAACCACTTTGGCGGATCTCTTGCCAAGGTTTTATGATGTTCAGGACGGAGAAGTTTTGCTGGACGGGATCAATATAAAAAAGTATCAGCCCAAAGATTTGATAGGCTTGATGGGCATTGTAACGCAGGAAGCCATCCTTTTTAACGATACTGTGGCAAATAATATTACCTTTGGTTTGGAAAATGTGCCTTTTGAAGCTGTCCGGCGTGCTGCAGAGATAGCCAACGCCCATGATTTTATTATGGAAATGGAACATGGATACGATACAAACATCGGGGACAGAGGCGGTAAATTATCCGGCGGACAGCGGCAACGCATTGCCATAGCGCGGGCCGTATTGAAGAACCCTCCGGTCCTGATCCTGGATGAAGCGACGTCCGCCCTGGATACTGAAAGCGAAAAGATGGTGCAGGAAGCCTTGACCAAATTGATGAAAAACCGCACTACGGTAATTATTGCACACAGGCTTTCCACTATTAGAAATGCAGATGAAATAGTAGTAATGAACAAAGGCACGATCGTAGAAAGAGGAACACACGAGGCTCTGCTGGCAAATGAAGGTATGTACCGTCATTTGTGTGATTTACAAGTTTTTGGATAACCTTCAAATTTAATATTATGAATCAGGACATTTTTAAAACCAAATCCCTGAATGAACTTTTTGAAAAAAGTTTCAAAAAATACTGGGATTTCAAAGCCCTGACGGATTTTCACGGGGAGACACTTTATTACCATCATCTGGTACGCCGTATAAGAATGATCCACATAGGCTTTGAGAAATGCGGGTTGAAGAAGGGTGATAAAGTGGCATTATGCGGCAGAAACCAGGCCAACTGGGCCGTAGCGTTTTTGGCTACCGTTACATACGGGGCTGTGGTGGTCCCCATTCTGCATGAGTTCAAACCGGGGAACATACAACACCTGGTTAATCATTCTGATGCAAGGATCTTTTTTGTTGGAGAGCAGGTCTGGGAAGGACTTAGCGAAGTGGAAATGCCCAATCTGGAAGCCATTGTGGGATTGAATGATTTTGACATTCTTTACACACCGGACCAGGAAATTGCAAATATCAGGAAGAACATTGACGCTATGTTCAATGAACTCTATCCCGATGGCATGAAGCCGGAAGATGTCCGTTTTCATAAAGATGACCCGGAAGAACTGGCCCTGATCAATTATACCAGCGGAACTACCGGTTTTTCCAAAGGTGTAATGCTGCCTTACCGCTCACTGCTTTCGAACATACTTTTCGGCTGGGAGGTGTTGCCTCAGGTCAGCAACGGGGCTAAAGTAGTATCTATGTTGCCTTCGGCCCACATGTACGGCCTGATGTTTGAATTGCTGTTTGAGCTCAGCAGCGGATGCCACGTGCATTTTCTGACCAGAACACCCTCTCCGAAAGTAATTGCGGAAGCATTTCAAAATGTCAAACCCAAAGTGATCATTGCCGTGCCTATGATCATAGAGAAAATATACAAACAAAAACTGCTTCCCCTGCTCAGGCGCCCATCAATCAAGGTAATGTTGCGTATGCCTTTCATAGATCAGAAGATCAAAAAACGGATCCATGACGAGCTGGTGAAAGCATTTGGAGGAGAATTTGTTGAGATCATCATTGGTGGCGCTCCGTTGAATCATGAAGTGGAGCCTTTTCTTAAGAGCATAAACCTGGCTTTTACCGTGGGATACGGGTTAACCGAATGCGGACCCATAGTGTCTTATGCAGCGTGGAACAAAAGGCCTTTGTATTCCTGCGGAAAAGCAGCTCCCAGAATGACCATACGCATAGATTCTACAGATCCCTTGTCGGTTCCGGGAGAAATTCAGCTTAAAGGGGACAACGTGATGCTGGGTTATTACAAAAATCCGGAAGCCACTGAAGAGATCTTTACAAAGGACGGATGGCTGAAGACCGGGGATATGGGAACTATGGATAAGGACGGATACCTGTTTATCAAGGGTCGTTCCAAGACCATGATTCTGGGACCTAACGGGCAAAACATATATCCTGAAGAAATTGAAAGTTCCATCAACAATATGTCCTATGTAAGCGAATGTCTGGTGATTATGGAAGACGGAAAACTGGTGGCTCTTGTGTATCCCGATTTTGAAAAAGCAGCAGCCGACGGATTGCCTGATACGGCTATGGATAGCACTATGGAAGCCATGAGAGCCCAGATTAACCTGGAATTGCCCAAATATTGCCAGATAACCAAAGTAAGGATAGTCCCCGAAGAATTTGAGAAAACACCAAAAAGAAGTATTAAGCGTTTCTTATACAATGGATAAACAGACCCAGTTTGATCTTCATTACCTGGAAATGGCGCAAATATGGGCTCAGAATTCCTATTGCCAACGCAGGAAGGTAGGAGCCCTCATGGTCAAGGACCGGATGATTATTTCTGACGGATACAACGGCACCCCGCGCGGTTTTGAAAATGTATGTGAAGATGAGGATGGCAGTACCAAGCCTTATGTATTGCATGCAGAAGCAAATGCCATAACCAAAGTGGCAAGAAGCAACAATAGCAGTGAAGGAGCTACCATATATATTACGGCATCTCCCTGTATTGAATGTGCCAAGCTGATCATTCAATCAGGCATTGTGCGCGTAGTGTACCGTGACGATTACCGGTCACAGGAAGGTATAGAATTGTTGAAACGGGCAGGTGTTCAGGTAGATAAAATGTAAGAAAATGGAAGAACAAAGAAAGACAAGAAGGACAGGAGCCATTGTCCTTATCATATTGATTGCCCTTGCCATAGCAGGGATCCTCAGGTGGCAGGTGTACAGGGATCGGACAGGAACCGCCAATGGCAGACTGGGAAGGGAATGGTCCAAGCTGGAGTTGATACTGAACCAGATAGAAAGCAATTATGTGGATTCGGTAAACGTGGAAGATTTTATTGAAAAAACACTTCCTTATATTATGGAAGAATTGGATCCGCACTCCATTTACCTGTCTCCGGATGAATTGCGTTCGGCCGATGAAGAACTAAGGGGCAATATTGAAGGAATTGGCATTGTGTTTAATGTTCCCCAGGATACGGCTACGGTGATCAATGTGGTTGTGGGAGGTCCTTCTGAAAAAATGGGATTGCAGCCCGGAGACAAGATCATCAAAGTAGATACACAAACGATTGCAGGAGTGGGTCTGCCTCAGGATTCCATAGTCAGTTTGTTGAAAGGCCCCAAAGGGACAAAAGTGGATGTCTGGGTAAAACGTTACGGAGAATCGGATCCCATATGTTTTTCCATTATCAGGGACAAAATACCGGTTCACAGCGTGGATGTGGCCTACATGGCAGATTCCATTACCGGGTACATTAAGTTGTCCCGGTTTTCCATGACCAGCTATGCAGAAGTACTCGGATCTATTGCAGATCTGATGAAACAGGGGATGAAGCAGGTAATATTCGATTTGCGTGACAATACGGGGGGCTACCTGGACCAGGCTCTGAAAATTACGGGAGAATTCCTGGATGAAAACAAATTGATTGTCTATACGGAAGGTACTCACAGGGAAAGACAGGACTTTTATACAAAAAAACGGGGTTTTTGTTATGATATGCCTTTGGCTGTTCTGATAAATGAAGCGTCGGCCTCTTCTTCCGAAATTATGGCAGGAGCTTTACAGGACAACGACAGGGGAACGATAGTGGGAAGACGTTCTTACGGGAAAGGTTTGGTCCAGGAACCTGTTTATTTTTCGGACAATTCCGGATTGCGTCTTACGGTGGCCCGCTTTTACACTCCTTTAGGAAGGTCCATTCAAAAACCTTACGGAAACAACACCCGCGAATATGCTTACGATTTGATTGAACGTTACCGCAATGGTGAATTGATGCAGGAAGATTCCATTCCCAAAAATGATTCACTACGTTATGTGACCCCGGCAGGAAAAGTGCTTTATGGCGGCGGCGGTATCATTCCCGACGTCTTTGTTCCTCTGGATACAGTGGGAGTGAACGACCTGTACTTGCGGATTTCCAGACAGAATCTGCCTATTCGTTTCAGTATGGATTATGCGGACCGTCACAGGAAAGAACTTTCCTCAATAAATAATCTGGAAGAATTGGAAGCGTTTTTTGCCCAAACCTCCCTCATGCAGGAATTCCTTGCCTACCTGCGTAAACAGGGAATTCGCCCGGTTTCGTCACAATGGGAAGAATGCGGAGATATCCTCATGACCCAGATCAAAGCTTATATTGGCAGGAATACACGTCTTGAGGACAAAGGCTTTTACCCGTACCTGGGAAAGATAGACAACGTGCTGCAAAAGGCTTTGGAGGTATTGTATGTTCCCTTAATAACCGAACTGCCTGAGTCTGGTTTTGTTCTCGCGCCAATCGGGAGCAACCTTGACGAATAATTCCAGGAATACTTTTTTCTCAAAAAAATCTTCCATATCAAGGCGTGCCTGTGTACCAACGCGCTTAAGGGCACTGCCCTGTTTTCCTATTATGATGCCTTTTTGGGAATCGCGCAGGACGTTGATAACGGCGCGTATATTGTACCGTTGGTCGTTCTCGATAAACTCTTCAATGGTCACTTCAACGCTATAGGGAATTTCCTGTGAATAGTTGAGAAAAATCTTTTCCCGGATAATTTCGGAAGCAAAAAACCGCAGGCTCTTATCGGTAAACCGGTCTTTTTCAAACCACGGGGGAGACTCGGGCAATAATTCCAGGATACGTGGTAAAATAGCTTCCAGGTTAAAGCGTTCCAGCGCACTTACGGGAAACAACTCGGCTTTGGGAACCAAAGATTGCCATTGTTCCAATAATGCCAGCACTTCTTCCCGGGAGCTTTTGTCAATTTTATTGATGATTATCAGCACAGGTATTGCAATGAGATTGAGTTTCCGGATGTACTCCGGGTTTTTGGCAACCGTTTCAACCACATCCGTTACGTAAAGAATAATATCGGCATCTCCCAGAGCGGTGTCCACAAATTGCATCATATTTTCCTGCAACTTGTAACTGGGTTTAAGAATACCGGGCGTATCCGAATAAATAATCTGGTAATCCTCATCGTTGACTATACCCATGATACGATGACGCGTTGTTTGCGCCTTGGAAGTGATGATGGATAATTTTTCACCTACAAGGGCATTCATCAGGGTAGATTTCCCTACGTTGGGATTACCGATTATATTTACAAAACCTGCTTTATGTGTCATCAATAGGTTATTCGTAGAATCCCGTCTTCAGCATATTGATCTCTTCCTGTGTAAGAAAACGCCATTGGCCGCGTTTGAGATTCTTTTTCGTCATACCTGCAAAATATACACGGTCCAGTTTTTTTACCTTGTACCCCAACGCTTCAAACAAACGGCGTACGACACGGTTTTTACCGGAATGGATCTCAAGACCAATTTCTTTTTCATCGTTATCAATATATGAGATCATGTCAACATGCATCGGGCCGTCTTCCAGCTCAACTCCATTGACCAGTTGGTCCATATCTGCTTTTTTCAGATTCTTATCCAACCGGGCCTGATATATTTTTTTACGATTGTAAGAAGGATGTGTCAATTTTTCTGTAAGATCCCCGTCATTTGTAAACAAAAGGACTCCCATAGTAGATTTGTCCAATCTGCCTACAGGGTAGACCCGTTGCTCACATTGTCCGGCGATCAGGTCCATAACCGATTTTTCGGCATGATCATCCTGCATAGTTGTTACGAACCCCCTGGGTTTATTCATGACTATGTAGGTTTTGGGTTCGCCTTTCATCCGTTCGCCGTTTACCCTTACATCATCCCCGGGTTTTATTTTTATGCCGAGTTGGTCTGCCACTTCTCCGTTGACCGTTACCAGTCCGGTGGAAATAAACGTATCGGCTTCCCTGCGGGAGCAGAGTCCCGAGTTGGCAATGAATTTGTTAAGACGAACTTCTCCGGGAACTTTCGGCTGCTTGGGTTCAGGGCCTGCAGTTTCTTTTTTGAAAGGTTTTTTGAAACCCGGTTTGCCTGGTCTGTCGGACCGGGGTCCGCTTTCGCGGCGCGGTCTGTCGGATTGGTACCCGCCTTCACGGCGCGGTCTGTCGGATTGATACCCGCCTTCACGGCGCGGTCTGTCGGATTGGTACCCGCCTTCACGGCGCGGTCTGTCGGATTGGTACCCGCCTTCGCGGCGCGGTCTGTCGGATTGATACCCGCCTTCACGGCGCGGTCTGTCGGATTGGTACCCGCCTTCACGGCGCGGTCTGTCGGATTGGTACCCGCCTTCGCGGCGCGGTCTGTCGGATTGATACCCGCCTTCACGGCGCGGTCTGTCGGATTGGTACCCGCCTTCACGGCGCGGTCTGTCGGATTGGTACCCGCCTTCACGGCGCGGTCTGTCGGATTGGTACCCGCCTTCACGGCGCGGTCTGTCGGATTGGTACCCGCCTTCACGGC
>ERZ795048.1013-NODE-1013-length-26990-cov-9.224392_pt1 | contig 26990 bp, 16 predicted proteins | sample MGYA00375132_ERZ795048 | MGnify/ENA primary metagenome ERZ795048 (study PRJEB30177, sample SAMN05720225) | activated sludge metagenome | isolation source: Anaerobic digester | place: Hong Kong | collected 2014-12-17 ... | reverse complement strand
TCTACAATGTATGAGATTAAATTGAATGGTTTGGAATACTTGCTTAAGCCATTGAAATAATTTTAACCAATAATATTTTATAGCAGTTTTCGTTATAATTATGTTTTTGTAATTTAAACCGTTAATTAATAATATTTTACACTATAGGTTTGCGCTTTAACTCAATAATTGCAGATTATTTGATTGTATTAAGGACAATTCTGCTTAATAAAATATTGTTATTAAAAAAAGATAAGTTAATTTTAATCTTTCTCATTAAGTCTATATTCAAAACATGTTTATATTAACTCTAATTAATCTAAAATTTATGAAAAAACTATCATTGTTGGCTGTTTTAATCAGCTTAGTATTTGTTTTTTCCTGTAATAAGCAGGCTAAAGATGAATTAAATATCAATTTTGAAAAATACACATTAGCCAATGGCCTGGATGTTATTTTACATGTTGATAAATCAGACCCTATTGTTGCCCTTGCTATTCAGTATCATGTGGGTTCAAATCGAGAGGTTCCCGGGCGCACCGGATTTGCTCATTTATTTGAACATATGATGTTTCAACGTTCAGAGAATATTCCGGAAGACCAGTTTTTTAAACTGATACAAAATGCGGGAGGGACATTGAATGGTGGCACAGGGAATGATGCAACAACTTATTTCGAGGTAGTACCTAAAAATGCTTTAGAAATGATTTTATGGATGGAAGCCGACCGCATGGGTTATATGATCAATACCGTTACTCAAAAATCGTTTGCAATTCAGCAAAATGTTGTTCAAAATGAAAAGCGCCAAATGGTCGATAACAGGCCGTACGGACATAATAGTGATGTTATTTCAAAAGCATTATACCCAAAAGACCATCCATACAACTGGCAGGTAATTGGTGAAATGGAAGATTTATTTAATGCTACTGTTGATGATGTTAAAGAATTTCATCAAAAATTTTATATCCCTAATAATGCTACACTTGTATTATCTGGTGATTTTGAAGTAGAAGAAGCTAAAAAAATAATTGAAAAATATTATGGTGAAATAAAACGAGGCAATGACCTAAAAGACCCTGAACCTTGGCGGGTTGCATTAGATCAAACCATTAAATTATACCATGAAGATAATTTTGCAAGAGCACCACGATTTACAATGGTATGGCCAACCGTTGAAGAATACTCTGATGATGCCTATGCTTTAAGGTATTTGGGACAATTACTATCGCAAGGGAAAAAAGCCCCATTATATCAGATCCTTGAAAAAGAAAAGAAATTAACTTCAAGGCAATATGCATATAATGGTAGCCAGGAAATTACCGGTGAATTTCAGATTAGTGTAACTGCTAATAGCGATGTAAGTTTAAATGATGTAGAACAAAGCATTTTCGAAGCATTTAAAAGATTCGAAGAAAATGGTATTAGCGATGATGATTTATTAAGAATTAAAGCAAGCCTTGAAACAGATTTTTACAATGGCATTAGCAGTATTTTATATAAATCATTTCAATTAGCTAATTACAACGAGTATGCCGGAGACCCTTCTTATTACAAAACAGATATAGCACGCCTAAAGGCTGTTACTAAAGAAGATATTATGAGGGTGTACGAAAAATATATTAAAAACAAACCTTATGTAGCTACAAGTTTTGTCCCTAAAGGAGGGACTGGCCTTATTGCTGAAGGTTCTGTAAAAGCAGATATTAAGGAAGAAGATATTTTAAATGCAACAGAAGTAAAAATTGAAGAAGGAGAAGATGTAATTGCAAAAACACCATCTTCGTTCGACAGGTCTGTACAGCCTGCTTTGGGTGCTGACCCTGTTGTTAACATTCCTGCAGTTTGGGAAGCTAATTTATCTAATGGTATGCGTGTTTTAGGTATTGAACAAAACGAATTACCTTTAATTCAATACAGTATAGTTATTGACGGAGGTCAATACCTGGATAATATTGAAAAAGCAGGTGTTGCTAACCTTGTTGCTCAGGTTATGATGGAAGGTACAAAAAATAAAACTCCACAACAATTAGAAGAAGAAATTGAGAAACTAGGAGCAAGTATATGGATTTCATCAGGGCAGGATGATATTACAATTAATGTGAATACTCTCTCACGCAATTTCGATAAAACCCTGGCTTTAGTAGAAGAAATATTATTAGAACCACGCTGGGATGAAGAAGAATTTAATCTTGCAAAAGAAGCCGTATTAAATGGTTTGATTCGCCAAAAAGCAGATCCTAATGCTTTAGCCCGACAAACATTTAATAAATTAGTTTATGGAGAAAATCATATTTATTCTTTTGATAGGCAGGGGACTCCCGAAACTGTTAATAAAATTGAAATTAACGACCTGAAAGAATATTATGACAAGAATTTCTCGCCAAGTATTACTAAATTTAATATTGCTGGTAATATTAACAAAGAAACTGTTTTAAAGGCTCTTGAAAGTTTAAATCAAAGATGGTCACCAAAAGATGTTAATTTCCCTGAATATCAACTACCAAGTAATGTTGAAAACTCAAAAATTTATTTGGTTAATGTTCCGGGTGCAAAACAATCTGTAATTAGTATTGGTAATCTTTCGTTAAGCAGGCAGGATGAAGATTATTTCCCTGCTTATGCAATGAATTATCAGTTGGGAGGTTCTTTTAATGGCAAAGTAAATATTGTTTTACGCGAGGAAAAAGGATTTACCTATGGTGCAAGAACAGGTTTCAGAGGAAATAAAAATGCAGGTTCGTTTATAGCATCATCGAGCGTTAGGTCTACAGCCACATTAGAATCTGTTGATATTTTCAAAAATTTAATGGAACAATATAGGGAAGGTATTTCAAATGAAGAGTTAGATTTTACAAAAAATGCCCTTATAAAATCATATGCCCTTCAATTTGAAACTTTAGGTTCTTTATTAAATATGCTGGAAGAAATCGGTACATATAATTTACCATTTGATTATGTAAATAACGAACAAAAAATTATCCGTAATATGACTTTAGAAAGCCATAAAGAACTTGCTCAAAAGTATATTCATCCGGATAAAATGTTTTATGTAATTGCAGGAGATGCCAAAACTCAAGCTAAAGAACTTAAAAAAGTAGGCTTTGGCGATCCAGTAATAATTAATTTATAATATGTAATTTAATAAAAAAAGCCACCATAAGCTATGGTGGCTTTTCAATTTATAAATGTTTTCTTTTTAAAAACGGTAACCTATACCAATTCCAATTACCTTATTTTTAATGTCTTCATTTTCTGTTACATCATTTAAACCCATTTCGTAACGCAAATCAAAAAATAATTCACCAACAGTAAAATTCCTTGAAGTTTCCATACCAAATATAAAACCCCAATCCGATTTATTCGAATAATCTTCAAAATCAGAAACGGTAGAAATACCGTTTTCTTTTACTTCTGTTTCGGCAGAGCGCAAATAACTGTAATATGGGCCACCATAAAAAGAAACGAACCATTTTTCATTAAGCCCAAGTTGTTCACTGAACCTGCCTTTAACTAATAATGGAATGTTGTAGTAATCGTAGTTTCTTTTGAACTCTTTTTTCGAATTGGATTCGGTTCTTTCATAAGCTAAACCTTCACTTTTGTAGTTTATTTCTGTTTGCAGCGAAATAACAGGATGAAATCTGTAATCAACTACTGCACCAATGGTAAATCCGCTTTTAACATCGTTGTTGTCCCATAACATACCTAATTCCGATTGGGTGCTAAAATTGATACCTTCTTTTAACCCAAATTTTAACTGTGCCGATGCAATTGATACTATAAATAGTAGAACTCCTGATAAAATTAACCCTTTTGTTTTCATATTATGATAAATTAAAATTAGAATATATTTAAAAATTATTCGACAAAAATAATCAAAAATTTAAATATTCGAACAAATAAATTAAAAATTCTAAAAAATAATTCGATTTTTTTTACATTTAAAACTTAAGAAAAGTAATTACATTTGCAGCTTAACTTTATAAACTCTATGAAACATACAGTTGTTGAAAATGAACCATATAGTGTTTTAACCAGAACTAAAAAATGCATTAAAATAGCTTTGCCTCAGGGATTAAAAACAGCTATATGGTTATTGAAGATTACCATACCGGTATCGTTTGGTGTTATGCTGCTCGATTTTTTTGGTGGATTAGAGTTTATTGCACAATACACTACTCCGGTTTTTAAATTTATTGGTTTGCCAGGTGTAGCAGCAATTATTATAATAACAAGTGTTTTTACCAATATTTATTCTGTAATTGCTGTTCTAACAGCTTTATCATTACCGGTACGCGATGGAACTATTATTGCTGTTATGTGCCTTATTTCACATGGATTTATAATAGAAACAGCTGTACTTAAGAAAACAGGTTCTCAGCCGTTACGTATGTTGTTTTTAAGGTTAACTGCGAGTTTTATTACTGGTTGGGTGTTAAATAAAATTATGCCCGGAAGCTCTTCGCTTGATAGTTATATTTCTGTAGCCGATAATAGGCTATTTTCAGAGGTATTAATAAGTTGGTTTTATGTTATCGGGAAAACTGTTCTGAAAATTCTGATTTTGGTTAATTTACTTTTAATATTTCAGAAAATACTGGAAGAATTCGGATGGATAAAATGGCTTGAGAAGCCTTTAAAACCCTTAATGAAGATTTTTGGTTTGCCTGAAGAAACAACTTTCTCGTGGATTGTTGCTAATACACTTGGTTTAGCATATGGTTCGGCAGTTATGATAAGCCAGGTAAACGATGGGAAAATGAATAAAAACCAGGCAGATAAATTAAATCATCATATTTCTTTATCGCACTCACAATTAGAAGACCCACTATTATTTTTAACCTTAGGATATTCGTTGCCCTGGTTAATTTTCCCACGTGTTGTTATAGCGATAATTGCAGTGTGGATACGTAATATGGAGCTATACTTAAAAAATAATCGTAACATTATCAATTAGTTCAGAAGAGCTCAAGGTATCATCTATTAAATCTCAAATTAATAGCTTATTTTTGTGGTATAACTTAAAATAAAAACATGCATTTAGTTAGTTCAAAAGATATTTCAAAGGCAATCAACCTGGATAAGTTAGGTGGCGAAGTTATTGCAAAATTGTTAATGCAATTATTTAAGTTAAACAAAATAAACAAACTTTATTCGGAAACACGTGATAAGTTAGGTATTGATTTTATTAATTCTATTATAGAAAATCTTGAATTTAATTACGAAGTAAGCGAAGAAGATTTAAGAAAAATCCCTGAAAATAAGGCATTTATTGTTGTAGCAAACCATCCTTTTGGGGGTATTGATGCATTAATATTATTAAAAATATTTGCTGAAAAACGTCCGGACATAAAAGCTATGGGTAACTTTTTGCTTCAAAAGCTGGAGCCTATAAAAGATTTAATTTTTCCTGTTAACCCGTTTGAAGAGCGTAAGGATGTACAATCAAGTTATTTAGGTATAAAAAATTCATTAAAGCATTTAGATAGTGGTAACTCTCTTGCAATTTTCCCTGCAGGAGAGGTTTCCTCATATCAGGCTGATTCAGGTTTAATACAGGACCGTGAATGGCAACCATCTATTCTGAAATTTATTAAAAAAGCAAAGGTGCCAATTGTACCTGTATACTTTCATGGTACGAACAGCCGTTTATTTCACTTACTCGGGCAAATTCATCCCATATTAAGGACAGCAAAACTACCATCGGAACTTTTTAATAAAAAAAATAAAACCATAAAAATACGCATTGGCTCACCAATACCAGTAAAAGAACAAGATGGTTTTACCGATATTTCTCATTTTGGAAGATATCTACGGGCACGTACATATGCTTTAGGAACTGCCCTCGAAGCAAAGAAATTTTACCTTCCTTCGTTCCAGCCTAAAATTAAAAAGGCTGAAGCTATTGCTGAGCAGGGTAACAAACAAATGCTGGCTAACGAAATACAATATTTATTAGAAAAGTTTTTGTTGTTTGAGAATAAAAACTTTAAAGTGTTATGTGCCCCATCTACTGAAATGCCTAATTTATTGCACGAACTAGGCAGGTTGCGCGAAATTACTTTCCGCGAAGTGGGAGAAGGTACTAACCGCAGTATCGATATTGATGAATATGACTTTTATTATCATCAGCTGGTTATTTGGGACGAGGAGGAAAAGAAAATTGTAGGCGCTTATCGAATAGGCAAAGGAAAAGATATTTTAGCCCAATATGGAATAAATGGATTCTACATTACGTCCTTATTTAAAATTCAGAAATCGTTTGGTTCATATTTAAGTGAATCTATTGAGTTAGGCAGGTCATTTATAGTTAAGGAATACCAGCGCAAACCATTACCTTTGTTCCTTTTGTGGAAAGGATTATTATTTTTCTTACTAAAAAATACCGAATACAGATATTTAATTGGCCCCGTAAGTATTAGCAACGATTTTTCGAAATTTTCAAAATCACTAATTGTTGAGTTTGTTAAGAAATACCACTATAACGATGAGCTGGCGAAATTTATAAAATCGAGGAAAAAATTTGTCGTAGACGATAACCCCGCAATTGAAAAAGATGTTTTAACCGAAGCGGAAAACGGCGATGTATCCAGGCTTGATAAATTAATCTACGATATAGAATCAACATATAAATTTCCGATATTACTTAAGAAATATTTGCAGCTAAATGCTAAAATTATTGGATTTAATATCGACCCTAAGTTTAACGATGCGTTGGATGGGTTACTTATATTGGATATTTTCGATGTGCCACCTAGTTTCCTAAAGGCATTATCGAAAGAACTAAATGATGAATCAATTCTGGAGAGGTTTAATTTTACTCCCGATATATTGGAACAACAAAATCAATAATAAAAAAAGCTTGTATCGATTAAATACAAGCTTTTTTATTTCTTATTTGTTTACGATATCATTTGTTTTCAGAATTTTAGCATAAGTACCTTTGAGTGTACTTAATGTTGAAAGATGAACATCTTCTGCTTTAACAGTAGTGTTTTCAAATTTTAAATCGCGTGTTGTACAGGCATCTTCTACAACAGTACAAATAAAACCATAATCACTTGCAGCACGTGTGGCAGCTTCTACGCACATATGTGTTTGCATGCCACAAATAATAAGATTTTCGATATTATTAGATTTTAAATGGTCCAGTAAATCTGTACCAACAAAGGCGTTGGCTTTTTGTTTGGCAATTACTTTTTCCCCTTCCTGTGGAGCTACCAGTTCGTGAATATCTGCCCCCGATTTGGCCACATGTTTAATATGTATTACCGGAAGTTTGTTTTCACGAAAATAATTTAGTAAGCGTTGTGCATTTAAAGCTGCTTTCTCCGGATTTACAAGTGGGACAGCCCCATCCTGAAAATAAAAGTACTGTATATCAATAATCAGCAGAGCTGTATTATGATATAAATTATTAGTATTATTTTCTTGGGCTACCATAGGCTTAATATTAATTATTACGATAGTTAATATTAAAAAAAACAATATTTTTTTCATCTATTTTTAGATTTTGTTAAGGCTAAAGTTGTAAAAATTTTTTGATTTCATCAACAACCATTTTATTACTTCCGTTATTTTTTAAAACCATTCTGTGGTCGGCACCTTCAATAATTTTGATGGTTTTATTTTCTGAGGGGCTTAAATTATAAAGGCTATAGCTCATGCTGGGAGGAATAAAATCATCTTTTTCTCCATGAATAAACAGAATAGGGATTCTGCTATTCTGAACTAATTTTAAATTATTGAGCTTATAAATAGCTGTATCAATTTCGAGATTTAAAAATGGGCGCACTATTCCGGGCAAAGCTTCTTTAAGGAGGTATTTTTCCAATTCTTCAATCGAAGTAAAGGTCGACATGATAATGGCTTTATCAATATATTCGGTTTGTTCACCTTGTATAAGGTTCATAGCTACAAAACCGCCTAAGGAATATCCTAAGATAACTGTAGGGAGGTTTTTATTCCCGATTTTATCATAAAAGAAGCTTAGAGCAGATTTACCATCTTCTATTATTCCATTTATTGAAGGTTCGCCATTACTTAAACCATAACCCCGGTAATTAAATGTAAATATGTTTAGGTTAAAATGCGCATCTAATTGATTAAAAAAAGGTACTGCCGACCTTACATTACTGCCGTTACCCGAAATATAAATTAGGTTAAAATCTGCATTATTTTTGGTTAAATACCAGCTCTCGATTAATACCGAATCTTTTGTTTCTAAAAACGCCCTATAAAAGTTAAATGATTTACTTAGCTCAAATTCTTTAACCGGATTAAAAATATTGCTTTCATTAACTTGCTGGCTTATACAGCCTTGTAGTGCAATAATTAAAACCGGAATAATTATTATTTTTTTCATCATACAGTTTTTGTTTAGTATAACAAAAAAAACGTTAAACGGTTTATTGTAGCGATATAATTTATATCATATTATTTAATTTGATTCCAAATTTTTTATTTACTACCTTCAAACGTTTAAATTAATAATCAAGATGAAATGTATTAATAATTATCAATTGAGTATTAGAATATATTTATCTATTTAATATTTAAAATTTTAACTGTGAAAATTATTAATAAACCCATACATTATCTTGTACTCCCGCTATTATTTACTTTTATATTATATATATTTTCCTGGGTATTCTTTTTTATGCCTTTGGTTGAAAAAAGTATTACCGATAGGAAAAAAGAAACAATCAGGGAAGTAACATATGCCATATGGAATATTCTTGAGTTCTATAATAAACAAGTAGAATCAGGAACTATTAGCTTAGAAGATGCACAAAAAATGGCTATTCGTAATATTAGCCAGATACGATATGGAAAAGAAAAGAAAGATTATTTCTGGATAAATGATTTTCGTCCATATATGATAATGCATCCTTACCTTCCGAAATTGGATAATACAAATTTATCAAATTACACCGACCAGGATAACCGCTATATTTTTAATGAAATGGTGGAACTGGTATTGCATAATAACGAAGGTTTCCTGACTTATAAATGGCAGCTAAAAGATGATTCAACCTTTATACAGCCAAAAATTTCATTTATCAAAGCCTATAACCCCTGGAAATGGATTATAGGTACAGGAGTTTATATCTCCGATATTGAAAGCGAGATAGCTAATATAAAGTATAAACTCATTTTTGTTACTTTTTTAATAACCATTACTATATTTATCGTATTTACTTTTACTATTCGAAGTGGAATTAAGAAAGAAAAACATCTTGAAGAGATTGAAAAAAAATATAAGAAACTGTTCGATGGCGCTAATGACAGTATCTTGATTTTAAAGAATGAATGCTTTACCGATTGTAATAGCAGGGCTCTTGAATTATTTCAATGTTCACGGGAGGATATTATTGGTAAAAATGTTATAGATTTTTCCCCGGAATATCAGGATGACGGGCAAAAATCATCAACAAAGGCTTTGGAAATTATTCATAAAACAATAAATGGGGAATCTCATTTTTTTGAATGGACCCACTTACGGTTTAGTGGAGAAAAATTTATTGCAGAGGTTAGTTTATCAAATATCGAAATAAATAACGAGGTATTTCTAATTTCATTTATAAGAGATATTACACAGCGAAAAGCCGATGAGAAAAGCTTATTGCAGGCTATGGAACGTGCAGAAGCTTCGGATAAATTGAAATCGGCATTTTTGGCAAATATGTCGCACGAAATACGCACACCTATGAATGGGATATTAGGTTTTGCTCAACTCGTGCAAGCCAGAGAACTGGAACCTGAAAAAAGAGAAGAGTATCTTCAAATAATTATCAATAAAGGTAAACAGCTATTGCAAATAATTAATGATATAATAGATATTTCAAAAATAGAATCTAATCAGATAAATATAAATTATCATAAATTTTCGCTAAATGAAATGATTAATGAATTGTATTCATTTTTTGGTTTAGAGCTTCTGAATATCGAACTAAAAACATTTAAAGCATTACCCGATGGTTCCGATTTTATTATTTCGGATAAAACGAGATTAGTTCAGATAATGACAAATTTGCTTAGCAATGCCTTTAAATTTACAGAAAAAGGTTTTGTTGAATTCGGTTATCATGCGAATAATAATAAAATTAATTTGTTTGTAAAAGATTCAGGTATAGGTGTTAAAGCTGAATTTAAAGATATTATTTTCGAAAGATTCAGGCAATCAGATGATTCAAATACCAGGAAATATGGGGGCACTGGTTTGGGATTGTCAATTTCCAAGGGATTAGTTGAGAAATTAGGCGGGGACATATCGGTAGAATCAGATGGGATCAACGGCTCGACTTTTATTGTAGAAATTCCTGTAAAATTCGTAAACCCGGTTAACGAGAAAAAGCAATCAACCCATAATGAACAAGAAGACTGGAAAGATAAGAAAATAATGGTTGTGGAAGATGATGAAATTAGCTACCAATACATTCATGAACTATTAAATGAAACAAATGTGTTGTTAACGCATGTAAAAACCGGTAGGAAAGCAATTGAAATGTTAAAAAATGAGAAATTCGACCTGATATTAATGGATGTTCAGTTGCCTGATATTGATGGTAATAATACTACAAAGGAGATTCGAAAATTTAATAAGCAAGTTCCGATAATTGCACAAACCGCTAATGCCATGGCTGATGACAGAAATAAATCGATATTAGCCGGGTGCAATGATTATTTGCCTAAACCAATAAATGCAAATGCTTTGTTAAAAACCATAAAGGCGTATTTGTAATTCCATATTATAATCGTATCAAATACATCCAATAAAAAGTCCTTTCTTTTTTACAAAACAAAAAACTTTAAATTATTCAAGTAATTTAGTAGATTTGAGCTCATTCAAATTAGAATCTTTTTTATGGAATTAATTCAGTGGGACGATAAATATTTAACCGGATTTAAAGAAATCGATAACCAGCATAAAGGGCTGGTAATTTTAATTAACGAGCTGTTTACCCTTATGCAACAAGGTAAAGCAAAAAAGCATCTGGGTGAAATTTTTGACCACCTTACAGATTATACCAAAAAACATTTTTTTGAAGAAGAGAAAATGATGGTAAAATATGCTTATAAAGAATATACACAGCATAAGGAAGAACACAAGAAGTTTATTGAGCAGTTGGCAAAATTTAAAACAGAATTTGCTCAGAATAAGATTACTATAAGCATTGAGATGCTTAACTTTTTAAAACAATGGTTACTTAATCATATTCTAGTAACCGATATGAAATATGTGCCTCATATTAAGCAGGTTGAAATAAATTATTAAATTTCATTAAAACAGGTATAATGAAAGAACCTTTGTCGCCAATGCTAATCATGGAAAGGATGGTGGAGGCATTGCAGAAAATGTATCCCAAACATCCTAAAAAAGCCGAAGGCATTATACAGTTTTTACTAAAACATAATGGCTCAATAATTGAATGTTATATAAAAGCTGATTTTAATGAATTAAAATTCTTTGAAGGTATTGCTGATAATCCTGATGTTACCGTTAAATCTACATTTTACAACTGGTTAGATTTGGCTGGGGGAAGATTAAATCCTGTTTGGGGTGTTATAACCGGTAAATTAAGGTTTAAAGGTAATACCGGATTTTTTGATGTGTTGCCCAAGAAAACATTTAATAACAATCATCTTATTCCAACCGACCCGGTTTCCCGTTTCGAGAAAAATCCAACAAAATATTGGGAAATACCAAAAAAAGTTGTTGTGTTAAATGCCTCGCCCAGAGGCAATAAAGGCTATACCGATTTCTTCTTAAAACCTTTTATAGAGGGAATGCAGAAAAAAACAGATGTAGAGGTTGTTTATCTTGATAAATACGATATTAACCCTTGCAAAGGCTGTTTTGCCTGTTGGATGGATAATCCACAGCAATGTATTTATCATGATGCGGACGATTTCCATACAGTAGCAGAAAAATTGCGCGACGCCGACTTAATTGTTTATGCTTTCCCAATATATACAGATAGTATTCCGGGTATACTTAAAAATTATTTCGACCGTTCGGTATCAAGGGCATATCCATATATTATTCAGGGAAAAAACAGGGTGCGCCATCCACGTAAATTTATTAAAGAGAACCAGTCGATGGTTGTTTTTTCAATTTGCGGTTTTTTTAAAATGATTAATTTTGAACCGGTAAGCGTTTATTTTAATGCATTAGCGCACAACCGCCATTGCCCTTTGGTAGGGGAAATTTATCGGCCGGCTGCTGTGGGTTTATACGGAAATCCGTTTTTATTTAAAAAGTATGAGCAAGTAATGGCTGCTTTAAAAGATGCAGGTGAAGAGGTAGTTACAAATGGCAAGATTAAACAAAAAACAATTAAAAAGATACATCAAAAAATTAAACCCAAGAGCAGAGATTTGAATAAGGTTAACGAATGGTGGATAGAAAAGAAAGGCAGCGGCGATTACAATTATTAATATAATCTATTCATTTACATATTTTTCGGTATGATATTCCTTAACCGGATCAATATTTAAATATTTTGAAAGCCACTTTACCCCAATATAAAATGGTATAGTATCAAGAAGTGCCGATACCATTTTAAAAAAGTAATTTGAGGCAATAAGCATAAAAAGGAAGGAATAAACATGCGTGTCGGGGTGTAAATCAATCGCTTTTGCGCCGTAATAAGTAATAAGTACAACTGCAATAGAGTCGATAAGCTGACTGGTTAAAGTGGAGCCATTGTTTCGCAGCCAAAGGTGTTTCCCTTTGGTAAGTTTTTTAAAAAAGTGGAATACATGCACATCAACAAACTGTGCAGTAAGATATGCTATCATTGAAGCGGCAGTAGCACCGAATGTAAGTTCTCTTATTCTGAAAAACGCATCGCTGTTAACCTGAGGGTTTTCTGGTAACCGTCCGGCAAACCATAGAATAAACAATACCCACATGTTCATTAACAACCCAACCCATACTACCATATTTGCCCTGCGTTTACCATATAGTTCGCTTATAAAATCGGTACATAAAAATGTTATTGGATAAGGTAATACACCAACAAATACCATTAAGGGTATTTTAGTTCCGTTTATGGTAAATGATAAATCAATTAAACGCGATAAGCCTAATATGTTAAGCATAGCCAGTGAACCTACAAACAAGCCTGATAAAATTACAAATACAAACTCCCTGCGTATTTTATATTTATCTACCGATATAATTTCAGTGAACATATTTTTTATAGTTAATCGTATATAAAGATAAATAGAATTTAATTATATCAAAATTAGATTCTTATACAGATTCAAATATTAAATAACTTTAAACTATTAAAAGTAACGTAAAATGGGGGTTACATGTTTATACTTTAATCAATAAAAATGTATAATTTATTTATTAACAGTTGTATATTCATAAAAAAATAAACATTATTACTACTGTTTAAAAAAAGATTTAGTACATTTAAAGAAGTTTTGTACATATTACTTTTGTTAGCTTTTATAATAATTTATTACTTTAACCTTACTTAATGAAAAAGGACATTTACGCTTTATTTAATATTGAACAAGATGAAAAGGCAAGCGTAGTCCTTTTGCTTATTCAATCAGTATTTCTTGGGATATTTTATGGTGCATTTGATGTGGGCGCTCATGCTATGTTTTTGAGTGTTTACCCGGCAGAAATGATCCCGAACGCATATGTTATTTCGGGTTTGGTTGGTATTGTGCTAACAACTGTTTATGCGCGATTACAAAATAAAATTACATTTTCTAAATTAGCCTTAATAAATCTGGCATTTATTTCTGTTTCTGCTGCTGTTCTTCGTTTACTATTTGAAATTACAAGCAGCAATTGGCTTGTTTTTTTGCTTTTAATTATGATGGGCCCTCTAAATATTATAGCCCTATTAGGTTTTTGGGGAGCAGCAGGGCGAATTTTTTCATTGCGGCAAGGTAAAAGGTTGTTTGGGTTAATAGATAGTGGCCAAATTTTTGGAGCTATTCTCAGTACTTTTGCTATCCCTGTGTTAATTGCTATCGGGTTCGAACAAAAAAATCTTCTGCTTTTAAGCTCTGTTAGTGTTGCTATTGCATTTGTGTTACAAATAATTATTTCCATAAAGTTTAATCTTAATCAACAGATTTTAAAAAATACTAAAGAACAAAAAAGACTGCCTGAATTGCTTAAAAACAAGTATGTATTACATATGGCTATTTTTGTTATTATGTCAATGCTTACTGCTTTTTTTATTCAGTTTTCATTTCTTTCAGTTACAAAAGAAAACTACCCCGACCATAATGACCTGACAGAGTTTTTAGGTGCCTTTACCGGCAGTTTATTATTGTTTACATTTTTATTTAAAACATTTGTGTATAGCAAATTAATGAAAGCTTATGGTTTAAAACTTAGCATATTAATATCTCCATTTTTATTAGGCATATTTACCATTATCGCAGTTTTAGTGGGTAGCCTTGTTGGTTATACAAGTATTTCGTCGAGTTTTATCTTTTTTTTCTTAATAATTGCACTTAGCCGTTTGTTCTCTAAAGCATTAAAAGACGGTATTGAGGTGCCATCGTTTAAAATATTGTATCAATCGCTTAAATCTGATATAAGATATGATGTACAAGCGTATGTTGATGGTACTATTAATGAAATTGCAGCTTTATTTGCAGGTTTAATGTTAGCTGTTCTTGGATTGTTCCAATTTTTTAAACTTATTCATTTTTCTGTTTCACTATTTATTATTTTATTTATTTGGTTTTTTATAGCCCGGAAATTATATAGTGAGTATAAACTTTCTTTACAAAAATCCTTATCGGATTATAAGTCAAAAGATACTGCTGCGGTAGAATTAACGCATATAGTTAAAGATGATATACAAAATGCTGAAAATACTTTAGCTGTAATAAATGGAATTGAATTAGCCGGAGAATTGCATCCGATTCGATTTAGCCCCATTTTCAAAACAATTGCAATACATAAGGACAAGATGCTGTCTGATTACGCTCTTGATAAAATCCATAAGCTTTCCATAGATGATACTATTTTAGAAATTGCTACCCAATTAAAAGGAGCAAGTGAAATACTTGAAAAGAAATATGCAAAAAGTATTTTAACAATAGATAAATCGCCAGGAATTGAGAAAATATTAAACTTATTAAATTCAAAAAGTACTAATGACAAAATAATAGCTGCATACCTTTTAGGGAAATTTTATCAGAAGGATTGGTTTATTTATTTAAAATCAATGTTAAGGGACATTAATCCAACGGTAAAAATAGCAGCAATAAAAGCTGCAGTGAGTTCTAAAGACAAAGATTTTTGCCCGTTAATATGCGAGTATATAGATACGCCAGGGCTTTTACCTTATGCTTACGATGCTTTAATACAGTTTGGCGACGACGCATTAAGTATATTAGACCAGTATTATTATAAAACAGGAGTTGAACAAAGGGTACTATTAAGAATAATAAAACTTATTGAGCAAATAGCTACGCCTAAAATTGAAAATATGCTTCTTAAAAAGCTGGATTATTCCAACGAGGAACTTTTACAATTTATTTTAAAAGCTTTAAACAAAATAAATTATAAAGCCGACGAAAAAGGAAGTATTCTTATTCATCAGATTCTTGAAGAGCATATTCGAATAATGGCATATCATTTTGCAGCCAAAGCTACTATAGAAGAATCAAAAGGTTTTGAGCAATTGAAAGTTGCCATTGAGGAGGAATTAGCTGTTAACTTTAATACCCTTTATTTGCTGTTGTCATTGGCTTACGATTCTAAATCGATTATGCATGTGAAAGAAAACCTGGAATCAGGAACATCAGAGGGGGTAAGTTATGCATTAGAACTACTGGATTTATTTGTAAAAGAAGAAATAAAACCTAAGCTTTTCCCTGTGGTTGAGGATATTACATTAAACGAGAAGGTAAGGCAACTTCAAAGCTATTATCCTGTTGAAAAAACTTCTTTAAAGGAAACTATTATTTCTTTAATTAACAGCGATATTAATAAAACTAGCTTATGGACGAAAGTGAATGCTATCTATGCATTGCTGGAATTGAATGAGGAAATAACAGATGACCTTATTTCGCAAGCTTTTAATCCTATTGATATATTAAAGGAAACGGCAATTTTTGTTATAAAAACACTTGATATTAATCAATTTAATAGTATTTCAAACCGATTGAAAAAGGTATTTTCTGACGAGGAACATTTAACAAGTGAAAGTATAGAGAAACCTATTTCTGAGCTATTAATTCAAAAGGTATGGTTTTTATCATCTTTTGATTATTTCAAGCAGGTAAGTGGGCGTTACTTATATTATATTGCCAAATGCATGCATGATTTAAATTCAGAAAATTTGGAGTTTACCGACCTGATTAAGTCGGATTTAATTGATAAATTTATTTTAGTAAAAGGAGAAGGCTCGATTATTAAAATAGATGATGAAGAAAATCTATACCTGCAAAACGGTGAAATCTATGATATGAACATATTGTTAAAGCAGGTAAATAAGAAGATATCAATTGAACTTGCGGAAAAAAGCATTATTTATTATATCCATAAGCAAGACCTGGTTAATAATATGCTAGATTTTCATGAAATAGAGAATTCTTTTGTCCTTTGGCTTGAATCTCAAAAAGAGAGTATAAAAAAATAAAAATGGTATTATATGTTTCGAAGACTAATTGTAAAAATTAAACGATTTTATATGCGACGAACAACAATATTTAAGCAACTTATTTTAAATGTTGTAATTCCTGCAGTGTTGGCATTACTTGTTTTAGGTGTTTTTAACTACCGTCAAACAAAAAATAACCTTGTGGATTCAATAAACACCAAGAATAAGATAATATCGCAGGAAATTATTCATATCATGGAGTTTCAGGATGTAGCATTAAATATAATAGAGGAGAGCCTTGCCCCGGTTATGGAGTCGTATAGTAATGCGCTTGTACATAAATACTTTAAAAATACCGATAACATTGAATTTGCAGACCTGATGAAAATAAGGCAAGAGTTGGGTATGGATGAACAGATGGAGGATATATATATAATAAATCAAGAAGGAATAATTGTAAATACCACTTTCGAGTCTGATTTAGGATTAAATATGTTTTCGTTTGGAGAAGAACATAAACAACTGATTGAAAATATTTTCCACGAAGGTAAATATGTTAACGAAAGGTTTACTGTTGAGTCATCAACCAAAAGATTAAAGAAATATACTTACCAACCAACCATTGACGGGAAATATATAATTGAATTAGGGATTTATTCTCATCAGGCAGATGAAATCATTAATTTTATTAAGAGGACAATAAATTTGATTTCAACCGAACAACCCTCAATTGTAAGTGTTGATTTATTTATTAATAAAGATAACCCTATTTCATTAAGTAAAGATATTACTTTATCGCCAAAAGAATCGGATTTATTGCGCGATCGTTTCGAAAAACGCGATACTCTTATTATTCCCAAAAAAGTGAATAGGAGGAAATTATCTTATACCTATTTATATAACGACCGTTCTAATTCTGACTTATATACCGGAGCTGTGATAAGGATTATAGCTGACCGCACACAAGAAGGCATATTGTTAAGAAATGAGCTGCTTAAGTTTGTTATCATTTTTGGAGCAACAATGATTGTGGTTATCATATTACTTTACCGAAAAACAAAAGTAATTACACATCCCATTAAAAAACTTGTCGAAAAAGTTAACCGTATTACTAACGGCCATTTAAATGAACGTGCCGACGTGATTGGTAACAATGAAATTGCAACCCTATCGCAAAAATTTAATGCCATGATTTCGGAATTGGAAAGTTACTACAATGAGTTGGAACAAAAGGTTAAGGACCGTACGGCCGAAGTAGTTAGGCAAAAAGAAGAAATCGAGATTAAAAACAAACACATAACGGATAGTATTCGATATGCTAAGCGCATACAAAATGCAATTTTACCACCCGATAGCCTCGTTAAGCAATTATTGCCCGAATCGTTTATTTTATACCGCCCAAAGGATATAGTTAGTGGCGATTTTTACTGGATGACCAAGAAAAATAACCTTGTAATATATGCCGCAGTTGATTGTACCGGGCATGGTGTGCCAGGAGCCTTTATGTCGATAGTTGGTTTTAATCAGCTGAATTATGCCATAGAAGTTAAAAAAGCCCGTGAGGCAAATACCATATTAGAATGTTTAAATGAAGGCGTTATTGATACTTTGCGCGAGAAGGGAGGGGATATTAATGGCATAAATGCAGTTAAAGACGGAATGGATATAGCCTTATGTGTTATTGATTTTAAAAATAAGAAACTGCAATTTGCCGGGGCTAATAATCCATTATGTATTGTTAGAGACAATGAAGTATTGTTGTATAAAGGCGACAAACAAGCAATAGGAGGTAATATTGACCGGGAATTGCCTAAGTTCACTAATCACGAAATAGATTTAAAATCTGGTGATGTGTTATATACCTTTTCTGACGGATATGCCGATCAGTTTGGCGGACATGACGGTAGGAAATTTATGCAAAAAAGATTTAGGGAATTGTTATTAAATATCCATAATAATCCAATAGAAGAACAGAGGATTATGTTAGATAATATTTTAGATGAATGGCGCGGAAGAGAAGAACAGGTTGATGATATTTTAGTTATAGGTGTTAAAGTAGAATAAAATGGAAAAAAAATCAAATATCATTATTTATGTTCCATTTGAAAAATCAAGCCTTTCGGATGAACATAACCGATGGGTTGAAAATTTTGAAAATATATTGCGCCTCAGTTTAAAACAACTGATATCAGACGGATTTAACATATCCTTATCCTATAAAAGTTCAATAAAAATAGGTTCCGGAGATATTATCCTGCTTTTGTCACTAGGCAACCATAATCGTGAGGCAGTAGATATTCAGAATGCAAACACAGACAGGTGTTATCATATAATTTGTGCTCCGGATATTGATTATGTTGATAATTTATTTACTCCGGTATTATTTTACGATGAATCTAAAAATAAGGCATTTAACCTTAATGAGGATAAAAATACATACCATAATATTATATGGTTAAAATTTTATGATTTAACATATAGCATTTCGAAAATTGTTAAATCTCAGAATAACAGAGATATACATTATATTGGTAATATTTTTGTCGCAGAAACCAGTACTGACCAAAAGAACAATCGCGATATTTTGGTGAGGGAACTGGAGCACTCTGGTTATAAAGTATTGCCCGATAAGAAATTATCATCTGATTTGGATGGCTTTAGTAAACAGGTTCATGAAAATATGGCACAATGCTTCTTATCTGTGCATATAATCGGTAACGAATATGCCCCATTATTTAAGCCTATAGAAGTTTCAGGAGTGGAAGTGCAAAACGATATTTTTCATGAAGTAGCCCATGATAAGCAAAATAATATATTTAGATTGGTATGGATTGCACCTGATTTAAAGCCAAAATCAGAAAAACAAAAAAAGTATATCGAGAATTTTAAACGGAACATTGAATTATTAACCCATACCGAAATAATTCAGGCTCCAATAGAAGTGTTTAAATCAATTATTAATAAAAAGATTTCGGTATTGCTAAATCAAACACCGGCAGAAACAACCGAAATATTGAAAGAAAACAAAAGTGTTTATATTTTATCTGATGATAGGGAAAGTGAAATAACAAAATCAGTTATTAAGCAATTAGAGGTTAAAGGTATAGAAGTTTTAAGTTTTAATAAAACAGAAAATAAAGTAGATCAGGTTCATCATCATTACAATAGCCTTATAAAATCGGATGCGGTCATAATATTATATACTAAAGAAAATATACAGTGGTTAAACAGTAAGTTAAGTGATATAATTAAATCGCCAGGTTTTGGAAAGAAAAACGAATTTACTGCCAAAACAGTTTTATATTTTACAGAAAACACTCCCGGTATTTTCCTCAATATAACTGATTTAGACTTAAAAAAGTCGAATGTAAAAGAGTTATCAAAGAACATTGAATCGTTTATCGAAAAACTATACTAAAATGGTATCAGAAAACAAAAAAAGTAATGTGCCATCTAAATTTAACCCTTTTCCCGGATTAAGGCCATTTAAGGTTGAAGAAAGCCATTTATTCTTCGGAAGAGAAGGCCAAAGTGAAGAGATCCTAAAAAAACTTTCAGAACATAAGTTTGTGGCGGTAATAGGAGCATCAGGAAGTGGTAAATCATCATTAATTTATTGTGGTTTAGTACCTATTCTTTATGGAGGTTTTATTGGAGAGGAAAAATCGAAGTGGAATGTTATAGCTTCCCGTCCAGGTAATGCACCCATTGAAAATTTGGCTGCAGAAATAATTAAAAACAAAACTGGAGAAGAAGATTCCGAGTTATTAATAAAGCAAAAAATAACAGCATCGTTGTTAAGGAGTACATCTGGAGGGCTAATTGAAGCCTTAGGGCAAAATTATGACTTTAATAACGAGAATGTTTTGATTATTATCGACCAGTTCGAAGAATTGTTCCGATATAAAGCCAGTGGGAATAATCAGTTAAGTTATAATGAATCGGAAGCATTTGTAAAATTATTGGTTGCAGCAAATAAAGCAAAAGATGTTCCTGTATATGTTGTAATTACAATGCGTTCTGATTTTATTGGCGAATGTTCACAGTTTCATGAACTAACGGAACTTATTAATGATTCCAACTACCTTGTGCCACAAATGACACGAGATGATTTTAAAAAAGCTATTGAAGGCCCTGTTGCAGTTGGAGGTGCCCAAATCGACTTACAGTTAGTTCAACAGCTGCTTAACGAAATAGGTGATAATACCGACCAGTTACCTATTTTACAACACGCATTAATGCGTACATGGGAATATTGGCAGGAACACTCCGATAGATCAAATCCTATAAGTATTTCGGATTATGAGGCAATTGGTAAAATGGAACAGGCATTGTCGGAGCATGCAAACGAAGCATATGATGAATTGCAAGAGAGTCAAAAGTGGGTGTGCGAAAGTATGTTTAAAACCATAACAGAAAAAGGAAACGATAACAGAGGAATCAGGCATCCGACTAAAGTTAAAGATATAGCATCTATTTCCGGTTGTTCAGTAAATGATGTAATCCTTGTTGTTGAGCCTTTCAGGGCTCCTGGCAGGTCGTTTGTAATTCCTTCGCACGAAGTAGAACTTAACGAGGAGAGTATAATTGACTTGTCGCACGAAAGCTTAATGAGAATTTGGAACAGGATGAAATTGTGGGTAGAAGAAGAGTGGAATGCGGTTCAGATGTACCAAAGGCTTTCGGAAGCGGCAGAATTTTACCAGTTAGGAAAAACAAGCCTGTGGAGGCCACCTGATTTACAGTTAGCCTTAAACTGGCGCGAAAAACAAAAACCAACTTTAGATTGGGCAAAAAGATATAACCCTGCTTTTGAACGCGCGATGGTTTATTTGGAAACCAGCGATAAAGAGTATAGAGCAGAAGAAGAAAATAAGGTGAAATTGCAAAAAAGGCAACTTCGTAGAACTAAAATATTTGCGATTGTTTTAGGTACAGCGGCCATTATCGCCTTGGGATTAACAATATACTCTCAGGAACTGGTAGTTAGGGTTGAAAAAGAAAAAGCTGAAGTTGAAAAGCAAAAAGGGATTGCTGTTGAACAGCAAAAAATTGCCGAGGAAAAAACCATTTTAGCGCAGGAAAAAGAAAAGGAAGCTACAGAACAAAAGGTGGAAGCTGAAAAACAAAAATTAATTGCTGAGCAAAATGAAGTGCAGGCAAAAAGAAATGCTGAATATGCGGAAAGGCAAAGGCAAATTGCTTTGCAACGGCAAAAAGAAGCCGACCAGCAACGTTCATTAGCTGAGAAAAATGAAGAGATTGCCCGCCAGCAAACCATAGAAGCTGAAAAAGCAAGAAACGAAGCGTTTAAGCGCCGAATGCTTTCAATTTCTCAAAGCATGGCAGTAAAATCGCAGCAAATTGTTGATGATATACAGCTAAAAGCTTTAATTGCCTATCAGGCATATATATTTAATGAAAGCTTCGAAGGGCCTACTCATAACCCTGATGTTTATTTAGGATTGTACAATGCGCTTAAAGCTTTAAAAGGCCAGGGGTTTAATTCTTTAAAAGGGCATACAGGTTCAGTAATGGATATTGCTTTTATTCCAGAGACACAATACATGTTTACAACCGGTGGTGATGGTAAGGTTATAAAATGGAACATTGAAAATTCAAATTATGAACATGAAATTATAATGGAAAATCCTTTTGTGCAGAGGGCTTTGGCTGTTACACCCGATAGTAAATATTTGATTTGTGCTACCGATGAAAGTTATTTATTGGTATTTAACCTTGAAAACTTAGTTGAACAGCCACAAAAACTTACAGGCCACACATCAATAATAAGTAATGTAGCAGTAGCTCCAAATAACGAATATTTTATTACATCTTCAAACGATAAAACAATTCGTAAATGGAATTTAAATACATTTACCGGAGAGGTTATTTCAGAAAACGAATCTAAAATAAATACCATATCTATTTCACCTGACTCAAAAACTATTGCGGTAGGATTGCAGGATGGAAAAATAAAGTTACTACATTTAAATAATTTGAGTCAACCCGAGCAAATTACAAAGGATGCCAATATTGCAATAACATCGCTAAAATATAACCATAATGGGAATTGGCTTGCTAGCGGTGATTCAAAAGGTAACGTAAACATATGGGATACTAATAAAAAGGCTGTTGTTGAAAGCTTGGAAGGCCATAGGTCACGAATTTACGATATTGATTTTAATATTGACGATAAACTAATGGCTACATCAAGCCTTGATGGTACAGTACGATTATGGGATTGCACAAACCTAAATAATCAGCCTATAGAACTCCGGGACCACGAGTCATGGGTACTTTCTATTTCATTTAGCCCTGACGGTGAAAACCTTGTGACATCAAGCAACCAAGAAGAGCGTATTTTAGTTTGGCCTATAAAACCAGATGAAATTGCTCAGGAGATAAAACCATTAATAGAAAGAAACTTAACAAAAGAAGAATGGGATGCGTTTGTAGCTGAAGATATTGATTATGAGAAAACTATACCAGAATTAAATTAAAACCGATGAAGCGGACTTTTTATAAATATGGCTTTATTCTTTTATTTTTACTTGCCATCAACTTTTTTGCATTTTCGCAACAAAGTAGTTGCTCTGTTAAATTAGAAGAAGCCGAAAAATTATACGAGAGTGGTATTTTAGATTCAATACCATCAATGTTACGTGGATGTATCAATAGTGGTTTTGATGATGATGAACTCTCAAGGGCATACAAGTTGTTAATTCTTACTTACTTATTTGAGGATTACCAGGAAACAGCCGAGATCACAATGCTTAGGTTTTTAAAAAAATTCCCTGAATATGAGTTAAAAGCTACCGACCCTGTTGAGTTTAAGTATTTGTACGAATCATATAAAACAATCCCTGTATATTCTATCGGTGTTATTCTCGGCGGGAATTATTCTTATATTAGGGTATTGGAACCATACAGCTTATATAATACAAATAATTATAAAGGCGATTATTCTACATCGGGTATGGGTTACCAGATTGGATTACAATTAAAAAGATATATAACCGATAAAATTGAAATTAACCTGGATGCTATTTATAATGCTAAGAGCTTTAAGTATAGCCTTAAACAATTAGATTCCGATATAGAATATAATGAAAATCTTTCGGGATTTTCCTTTCCTTTAACTGCTACATACGATTTTAAATACCCGCTTTTTACTCCATTTGTGAGAGCAGGAGTAAATGTTGATTATTTATTAAGCGCTAATGCAGATTTACGGCGTACTGTTGATTCTGATGCTTCTATTGACGATATTAAAAATACAGGTATAAATATTATTGATGAAAGGAACACTTACAATGTATCACTAGTAATTGGGGGTGGTGTTAAAGTATTCTTTAAAAAAGGTTACATTATGCTTGATGTAAGGTATTATGAGGGATTAACCAATAATGTCGCCGAAAACAGCCGCTACCTGAATGATGAAAAGTGGGCTAATTTCCAATATCAGGATGATGATTTTGCAATGAATAACCTCTATTTCTCATTAGGGTATGTTTTTACCATTTACAAAACAAAAAAGCAGAATTAAAATCATGAAACAGAATATATTTAAATACACTTTTGTGCTATTAGCCTTGTTTTTTGGTGCTTGTGAAAATATGGATATTTCATCAGGGCAGGCAGATACTTTTATTAAGATTTTTGGGTCATGGAATTCAGATATTGGTGTTGATGTAAAATCTTTTAATGATGGTTATGTTGTATTAGCAACAATTACTGATATTGAATCGGGAAACGGAGATGCGGATATAGCTATTATATTTACTGATAAATATGGAAACCAGAACGGCAATATAGATACTATTGATGGAGGTGGTAATGATATAGCTGGCAAACTTTTAAAAACTAGCGATGGCGGTTTTATTGTTGTTGGCACATTATATGACACATTATATCATAATGAGGATATTTTGCTGGTAAAATACAGTCCTGAAGGGCAATTAACCTGGCAAAAGACTTTAGGCGGAACATCTTCAAACGAACAGGGTAAATCTATAAAATCGGCTCAATCGGGTTACATTATAGTTGGTAATACCGACGATAATCCTCAGGAAACATGGGATATATTAATGGTTAAAGTTGATGCTGAAGGGAACCTGGAATGGCAAAATATTTTTAGCGGCACTGGTATCGATAAAGCAAACGATGTTATTATGCATAGCAGCGGATATTTAATTGTAGGAGAAACAAATAGCTTTTACGAAGCAGGGCAGGCAGGTTATAATATTATGGCAATTAAAACAAATTTTACCGGCGGAGAAACAGACAAGTTTACTTATGGTGGAACTCATAACGATTATGGCAATAGTGTAATTGAAGTTGATGATGGATTTATTATTGCTGGTTCTGTAGAAAATATTGCCGGAGGGAACTCCGATGCTTATATACTTAAAGTTGAAAAGGATGATTTAATAGATATTATATGGAATAAATCTTTTGGCAGTAACCTTAACGATTTTGCATACGGTATAATAAAAACAAATGATGATGTGGTTGTTGTTGGTAGCCAGGAAAACATAACAGGTGCTTATGGTTTATTTTTAAATATTGATAGTGAAGGAAACTCTTTATATAGTAATACGCTGGGGGGGTATAACCAGGTATTCCGTGCAATTGAAAGAACCTCTGATGGCGGGTTTATTTTAACAGGTAGTACAGGTGCTCAGGGAAATGAGCAGATTATGTTGGTTAAATTAAATCCTGATTATGAGTTGTAAAAACAATCTTATGAAAATGTAAATTAATTGGTCATGAAAATATTTAAACATATACTATTTATCGTTATGGTTTTTGCATTAATTGGTTTTACAACCCTTTATTCAAGAGCCCAAACATTGGAAATTGTTAAGATTGTTATGGTTGATTACGACCAGAATGGGATGACTGATGGTTTTGAAATTGAATTTAATAACCCTGTTAATGATGCAACTTTTGATGTTAATGACTGGAGTCTAAGTAACGACTCTGCAGGTTGGACAAATTCAGTAAAGCCTGACGATATATTTACTGATGTTAAGTTTATTACCGGATCTGATATTAATGTTGCAAATGATAATTACATACGTGTATTTGTAGACAATCTTGATTCTCCAAGTAGTAAATTAAAAGATGATTGTTTTTCTATTCTTTATGGAACTTACTCGGGTGATATGGAAATGTTTGGAAATCCTGCCGTCACATTAAAAGATACCGTTAATCACCCCATGCGGCCTGAAGATTATGCTGCTCCTTTAATTGATGCAGTTACATTTATCCCGGGTGATGAAGATACAATTATTATTGGTGAGTATGTAACCTTACAATTCACTATATTTAAAGGTGCAAATTCTATAAGTGAAATAAATGTTGTAGGACATAGCTTAACAGTGAATGGAAGGGTTGTGCCTAATGATAGTATTGAAGAAAACCCGGCAGGAACCTACTCTTTTAATTACTGGGTAGAAGAAGGCCATAATGATGTTGATGATGGTACAGAGCCAATTCCAATTTCATTAGTAGTTAAAGATAAATATGGTAATATCTCTGTTGCTTATACTGCCTCAACAGAAGCCGGATGCCCGGGAATAGATGGAAATACGCCTTCCGTATCAGATATTCTGGCGACTAGATTAACTACAACAAGAGACACCCTAAAAATTGGTGATCAAATAGAATTCACTATACAACCTTTAGATCCAGAAACCGGATTAACAGTTACTCCTTTAACGTATAATTCTAAAACACTTTCTCCTTCATGGACTGCAGATGGCACTGGTGCTAATTATACTGCAACTTATACCGTATCTAGTGGAGATAACGACCAGTGGACTCCTCTTCAATTGCTTGGTGTAACCCTTGAAGATATTAATGGGCAGGTTTCCAGCCCTGCAGTAAACAGCTCTAGTGTTTTATGGAAAATAGATGCCAATGCACCTGAGATTGAAGCAAGCGGAGTTACTGTAAGTGATAATGCAGCTGGTTCTGTATTAAAAATTGGGGATAAACTTACTTTTACTGTTGATGTTTTAGGTTCTGAATATCCGCTTAGTGTAAATCAATCTCAGTTTAATGGACAAAATTTAACCTGGCAAACAACAGATGCAGGAGATACATATTTTGCAGTTTATACTGTGCAGGATAATGATGGGGATATAGCCAGTCCAATACAGATGACTGGAGTTAAATTAGTTGACCCTGCAGGTAACGAAACAGCAATAGCCCAATCAAGTAATCCTCTTGCAAAATCAGTTGATGCCCATTCTCCGGTAATATCGAGTTTGGTAGCCAGTACAACAGAAGCAGGGTCAAAATTAAATGTAAACGATGTAGTAACATTTACATTAACTTTAAGTGAAGCAGCAGAAGCCGGAGGGGAGTTACGAATAAGCCCAACCAGTTTTAACGGAGAAACAA